>Ga0302319_10000023_pt1 | contig 256720 bp, 206 predicted proteins | sample Bog_T0_2_FD_203319 | JGI IMG/M metagenome (GOLD analysis project Ga0302319, IMG submission 203319) | Peat permafrost microbial communities from Stordalen Mire near Abisko, Sweden - Bog_T0_2 | ecosystem: Environmental > Terrestrial > Soil > Wetlands > Peat | place: Sweden: Abisko, Stordalen... | reverse complement strand
CAGGAGATCACTCCACCGGCCGCCGCGGAGACCACACTTCCATCACAGGCTGCCCAGCCTCAGGGATCAGCTCCGTTGCGGGTCATGGTCGACAAGTCTCTGCTGATCAATACCACCGAGCAAATCAAGCGCATCTCAGTGACCGACCCAGCTATTGCGGACCCCACCGTGCTTACTCCTACCCAGATTCTGGTTCACGGGCGAGCACCCGGCGAGGTTTCGCTCATTATCTGGGATGAAAACGAACGCTCGCGCAGCTTCGATCTTCGCGTGGATGTCGACGTCAGCGCGGCTGCCGAAGAAGAACATCGCATCTTCCCTGAGGAGCAGATTTCGGTCACTCCTTCGCGCGCCGCGATTGTTCTCTCCGGCCACGTTACCACCGAGGACGTCGCCAAGCGCGCCGGCGAACTCGCTTCCGCCTATTCGAAAAATGTGATCAACGTGCTCACCTTCGGCCCCGTGGGCGCGCAAGAAGTCATGCTGGAGGTCAAGTTCGCCGAGGTTGACCGCTCCGCCCTCTCCCAGCTCGGCGTAAATATTTTCTCCACCGGCGCCGCCAACTTGATCGGAACTTCAACCACCGGCCAATTCGGCGGTTTTACTCCGCAGCAGATCAGTCAGACTCAAGGACAGAACACGCCGTTCACGGCCAATCAAACTGTCAGCAACGTTCTCAACATGTTTCTGTTTCAGCCCAACATTCACTTGGGGGCAGTCATCGAAGCGCTTGAGACTAAGAACGTGCTGCAGATTCTTTCCGAGCCTACGCTCATCGCGGTCAATGGGAAGAAAGCGAGTTTCCTCGCCGGCGGCCAGTTTCCGTTTCCCATCGTGCAGCCGGGGCAGGGATTCACTGCTGTCACTATCTCCTTCAAGGAGTTTGGCGTGAAGCTGGACTTCACTCCCGTGATCATGCCGAATGGCAATATTCATCTCACAGTAGCTCCTGAGGTCAGCACGCTCGATTTCGCCGATGCGCTAACCATTTCCGGCTTCACCATTCCAGCTTTGAGCACGCGCAAAGCTGAGACCGAGTTCGAGTTGAGGGATGGACAAAGTTTCGTGATTGCGGGCCTGCTTGACAATCGCGTCACAGACGTTTGGAACAAAGTTCCCGGCCTGGGTGATATTCCGATCCTGGGCGCATTTTTCAAGAGCAAGAGTATTTCTAAGAGCAACCAAGAACTGATGGTCCTATGCACTGTGCACCGGATTTCGCCCAACACAGAACCGCCCCCGGGACCCAAGCAGCCGCAATCTTTCATCAACAACGACAAGTTCGACGCGAAAAAGCCTCTGTGGAAATAGACCGGACGCAGGCGTGATGGAATTGGAAGCAATAGGAACAGCGTGAAGCAGGCGAGGCTGCCAGTTAGAAATGAAACTCGCTGGCAACTACTGAATACTGGCAACTGGATTTAGGTTATGCCCGAGCTTTCCGTCGTTATCGTAGCGGTCGACAATGAGCAACGCACCGTCCTGCAGGTGTTAGTGGATGGAACCAGCGTGGCTCGCACGATCCACACGTGCGCCAGTTTCCCGGTCGCGGCAGCCGATCCGATCATGCGGCGCGTGCAATCGGCCAATCCTGAAGTTCTGCTGGTTGATATCCCCGGCGACAATGCTGCGACGGCCATGCGCGCCATCGAACTTCTTCATCAGGAGCTACCCGATTGTGCTGTATTCGCCATCGGAAACCTCAACCAGCCTCAGGTCATTGTGAGCGCCATGCGCGCCGGCGCTCGTGAGTACATCGAGCGGCCGACCACCACTACCGATCTGCTGGAAGCTTTTGTCCGCCTGACTACTGCCCAGCGCCGGGTTCAGAAAGAAGGTCCGCGCGGCAAGGTCTTCACTGTCGTGAATGCCAAAGGCGGGAGCGGAGCTACTACGGTCGCCGTCAACCTGGCTCTTGCACTGCAGGCAGCCCACGGGCAGACGGCTCTCGTTGACCTTGCTCCTCTCGGGCACACCGCGCTGCATTTGAACCTCAAACCATTGTTCACACTGGCTGACGCCACGCGCAACCTTCACCGCATGGATAGTTCCCTGCTGGAAAGTTTCATGACCCGGCACCCCGGCGGTCTGCAGTTGCTGGCGGGAACGAACGCGCCAGCCTCGATCGAACCCTCCACCACGGAGTTCGTGCGGCTGTTCGACATGCTGGTAACACACTACCGCTACGTCGTCGTGGATGATTCCTCCCGCCTTGATGCTGGCAGCCGTCTTGTCGCGAACCTGTCGGAGTGCGTGCTGCTGGTGGCTTGCACCGATGTGGCGTCGCTGTGGAGCGCGGCCCGCGTGCAACAATATCTGGGAGAGACGGGCCACCGCGAGCGCGTGCGGCTGGTGCTTAACCGTTTTCGCAAAGTGCCGGGCTTCAGCGAAGCGGATGCGGAAAACGCAGCCGGAGTTAAACTGTTGTGGCGCGTGCCCAACCAATACTTCGCCATTTCCTCGGCTATTGACCGCGGCACGCCCGTGATGGAGCAAAGTCACACCGAGATTGCCCGTTGCTTTTCTGGGTTAGCGAATGAATTGACCCGCAATGACGCCGAGGTGAAACGCGCCCACTGGTCCTTATTCAAGACGGTATAGTTTAAGACGGTATACCATTTAAGACGACGTAAGACTTCATGGCCAATCTGCAGACCTTCGAGCACAGCGAGTATCAGCAGGTAAAGGCCGATCTGCATCGCAAGATCCTCGATCGTCTTGATCTGGAAAAGCTGGGCCGCTCCACCGGCGATTCTGCCCGCGAAGAAGTTCTGGTCCTCATCCGCAACGCGGTCAACAACGAAATTATTCCGCTCAGCTTTGCCGAGCGCGAGCGGCTGTCGCGCGAAATCCTCGATGAAATCTTTGGCCTTGGACCGCTGGAGCCTCTGCTCAAGGACCACACCATCTCCGACATCCTTGTCAATCGCTTCGACAAGGTTTACATCGAGCGAGCTGGCAAGTTGGAGTTGACTGGCCTGTCCTTCAAAGACAACCAGCACCTCATGCAGATCATCGAGCGCATCGTTTCTCGCGTAGGCCGCCGTGTCGATGAATCTTCGCCCATGGTCGACGCCCGGCTGGCCGATGGTTCCCGCGTGAACGCGATTATTCCTCCGCTCGCTCTAGACGGCGCTTGCCTCTCCATCCGCCGTTTTGGTCGCGATCCGGTCACAGCCCGCAACATGATCGAGAACCACACGCTGACTGAGGCCATGCTCGAACTTCTTTCGATCATGGTGAAGGGAAAATTGAACCTGCTGATCTCAGGTGGAACCGGCGCTGGCAAGACCACGTTGCTCAATGTGCTTTCCGGCTATATTCCAAACGTGGAGCGCATCGTCACGATCGAGGATGCCGCTGAACTGCAGCTTAAACAAGAGCACGTGGTCCGCCTCGAAACTCGCGCCCCCAACATCGAAGGCAAAGGCGCGGTTCGCCAGCGCCAGTTAGTCATCAACAGCCTGCGTATGCGACCCGACCGCATCGTCGTCGGCGAGGTTCGCGGCGAAGAAGCTTTCGATATGTTGCAGGCCATGAATACCGGTCACGAAGGCTCGCTCACGACGGTTCACGCCAACTCGGTGCGCGACGCCCTGGCTCGCATCGAGAACATGGTTTCGATGGCAAATCTCAACATTCCCGAGCGCGCCGTGCGCCATCAGATTGCCTCCGCCATTCACGCCGTTGTGCAGGTCGCCCGCTTGTCGGATGGCACGCGCAAGGTCATCTCGATTTCGGAAGTCACCGGAATGGATTCCGAATCAATCGCCATGCAGGATATCTTCACGTTCGAACGGCGCGGCATCGACGAAAGCGGAAAGGTGCGCGGAGTCTTTAAGGCTACGGGATTCCGTCCATTGTTTGCCGACCGTTTGGCCACCGCCGGCGCGCGACTGCGACCGGCGCTGTTTGAATCGAAGACCGAGATTTGAGGAGACGAAGATTTGAGGAGACGAAGCTGAATCACCTATGACCGCACTCTTAATCGCGCTGCTCGTGCTCGTCGTGGTCACGCTGGCGGCCTTCGTCATCTTTTCGTTGGTTGACCAGCGCCGCGCCCAGGCTCGCCTCATCCGCGATCGCCTGGCCACCGTGCAGAAAGCGCCGGAGCGCGCACCTGACGAAGAGCTCGCCCTGCTGCGCGACGAGCAACTCAGCAAGATTCCCGCTCTCGACACTTTACTGCGCCGTTCTGCCCGGGTTTCGGCGATCCAGGAATCGTTGCTGCAGGCGGGCATGAAATTTCGCGCTGGCAACTTCCTTGCATTGTGCGCAGTCTGCGGCATTGCGACCGGACTCACGGCTGCAATTGTGAGCAAAAATCCTGGCGTCGGCTGGGCCGGGCTTATCATCGGCGCGTTCCTTCCTTATGCGGTCGTCTCCTACCGGCGCCAGAAGCGTTTTGAAAAAATCGAGACACTTTTTCCCGAGGCGATTGACACTTTGGCCCGCGCCGTCCGCGCCGGCCACGCTTTCACCACGGCTCTGGAAATGATTTCCAACGAAATCTCAGAGCCTCTGGCCAGCGAATTCCGCAAACTCTACGAAGAGCAAAAGTTTGGCATGCCGGTACGAGACGCACTGATGAATCTCACTGAGCGCGTGCCCCTCGTGGACGTGAAGTTCTTCGTCACCGCCGTGATGCTGCAACGCGAAACCGGCGGCAACCTGGCCGAAATCCTCGATAACCTGTCGTACGTGATCCGCGAACGGTTCAAGATTCAGCGCCAGGTGCGGGTTCACACTGCTCAGGGCCGGCTCACCATGTTGTTGCTCATGGCCATGCCGCCGACAGTCGTGGTGGTTCTCTTTTTCTTCAGTCCAGAGTTTGTTCAGCCCCTTTTTCATGATCCCTTTGGCCATGTCTTGCTGGTTCTGAGCATTACTTTGCAGACTATTGGATATTTCGTAATCCGGAAGATCATTAAGATCCAGGTGTGATTGAGAACGTTTAGTTAAGATCAAGTATTAAGATCCGTTCAAAATGCCATTGCTGATTCTCACCATCGTTATATTCGTGACCGTCGTGCTGGTAGTGTTTGCCTTTGGCGCGGCCATGGTTACGCCCAGTTCCGTGCTGGGGGCTCGCCTGCGCGCTCTCGGTGGCCAGCAGGTTCAGGCCCCCGAAAAGCCCGCGATTAAGGTGAAAGAGCGGCTGGAGATGGCGCTCGACCCGATCAGCAAGGCTATCCCGCTGTCGCCCGCCGACGTTTCCCGCACTCGCGCGTGGCTCATTCAGGCCGGACTTCGCGAGTCGCGTCACGTCAGCTACTATCTGGGAACCCGCATGGTATTGGCGTTTCTCGGCCTCGCCGGAGTAATCGCTTTTTCCGGTTTCAATAGCCTGGCCCTGCTGGTCTGCGTGCCCGCATTCGGTTTCTTTCTCCCGCGCTTCTTCCTGAAGCGCATGATCAAAGACCGCCAGAAGCGCATCACTATCGCCCTTCCCGACGCCCTCGACCTTACGGTCATTTGCGTGGAAGCCGGCCTGGCCCTCGACCAGGCGTTGATGCGCGTTGGCAAAGACCTGCACCACGCACATCCCGATCTCAGCGAGGAGTTTCACCTCGTCAACCTGGAGATGCGCGCAGGCAAACCCCGCGCCGAGGCTTTGCGCAACCTCGTCGACCGCACCGGCGTCGATGACATTCGCGCTCTGGTGGGGACACTCATCCAGACTGATCGTTTCGGCACCAGCGTGGCTCAAGCCCTGCGCGTCCACTCGGACTCTCTTCGCACCGCGCGCCGTCAGCGTGCCGAAGAGCAGGCCGCAAAAACCACCATCAAGATGGTTCCTCCCCTCGTTATTTTCATTCTGGTACCGTTCCTCGCCGTCACGATCGGTCCGCCACTGATTCAGGCCTATCGCTCGGTTTTCGGGAAATGAAGTCGTTGAGGCGCATCCGAGTGAGGAATCAGGATTCGCCATGCCTAAACTAACCCCTCACGCCCAGGCGTTCAACCAGACCCGCCAGCTCTATCTCGCCACCGATCTCGCCTTCGCCCACACACACTGGACCCGCTTGCGTGGCCTCCTGGGCATCTTCGAAGGTGACTTCCGTAACGGCTGCGGACTATGGATTCGCCCCTGCCGGGGCGTTCATACTCTTGCTATGCGGTTCCCCATTGACGTACTCTATTTAGACCGCGCCGGGACGGTCGTACACCTTGAGCATAATCTCCAGCCCTGGCGTTTCTCCCCCGTTCGAATGCAGGCAGCGTCGGTCCTGGAGTTGCCCAGCCACACGCTGGCCAGAACTGAAACTGCATTGGGCGACCATATTGAAATCCAGATGAAAATGAAGGAAACTAAGTAACACTTGTTTCCCCCCGGCATTGCACCGAAGCCAGAAACAACACTCGTTTGATCGATGCCCGAAACCCTCCAACTCGAAGAGGTCGCGATCGTTCCGCTTCATGACGCGCCCCAGTTGCTGGTCGAGTGGTCCCCGCGTTGGGAGGGCTTCGTCACCAGCATCGGCCCCGCTTTTGCGCGCTCGGGCACCCGGCTGGCCGGTGAAGCTCCCGACACGCTCATGCCCTATCGGGGCATGCTGAAGTCGTTTTCGCTGCAGTTTCTAGTGCTCTTCGTCCTCATAGTTCTTCCGCATCAGATTGATCGCCTACGTCCCTACGCGGCACCTAAGGTGCAATCCTACGAAGTGATCTACTACTCCGGCGACGAACTGCCGCGTACCGAAGACCTTGGCGGAGCGCAGTCTGGCGCGACAGGCCGTGCAGGCGGCCACGAAGCGCATCACGCGACGCAAACGATTCGTGTGGCTCGCGGCGGGTCGCTCACGCCGAAAGTTGTCGACGCTCCCAACGTTAAACTTCCGGTTTCCGCCGACGCCGTCGCCAACCTGCTTCTTATGAAGGCCAACCCGGGCCCTCCGCCTGCGGAAGGCTTGCACTCGTCTCTCGCCGCTCCGACTCTTCCCGCCAACGTGATCGCGCCCGCACAGGTCGATGTCACGAGGGATGTCAACCGCGATCATTCTCGCGGAGGGGTCACCCTCGACGCCATCGTGCCGCCGGCTCCAACGATTTCTTCCGACCGATCTCGAACCACTCCCGCGCTGAACGCAGCGGTCGTGCCCCCCGCGCCTAGCGTGCAATCCGAGCACACACTCTATGCACCGCGCCTCGATGCCAGCATCATCGCTCCGGCACCCAATATTTCGCGAGACCGCACTCAGGCCGCGCCATCTCTGAATCCGAACGTGATTGGCCCCGCGTCCACGCGCGTCTCCCGCGATCGTGCACGTTCCACTCCGGCGCTCAACGCCGGCGTGATCCCACCCGCGCCCGCAACGCCCGGCAGAGAAGTCGCTCCATCGCGTGTGCGGATGAACGAAATTGCAGTCGTGCCTCCGCCAGTTAGCGCGCCGGAGCGCGAGGCAGGCCGCAACGCGAAGCTTAACCTTCCCGTGCCCTCGGTAATCGCACCGCCGCCATCCGCCGATTCCGCGCACGACTTGCGCAGGCTGGAAAGCGGCGGTTCCGGATCAACCTCGCCGAATGTCATTCCACCGCCGCCAACGCAGGCGGCAAATACAGGATTGTTGAGCAGCATTGTGGGCAAACTTTTCGGCACACAGGATGTAGTCCCACCTCCGCCTAGCGTCTCGACTGGAAGTGGTTCAGGAACAGGACGCAGCGCTCCCGGCGCCAGCACATCACTGGGCAGCAACGTCGTTCCTCCTCCACCTTCTGTCGGAGGATCGGCGGGCGGATCAGGTACAGCACACGGCTCGGCCTCCGGAAGATCTCAGGGCGCGTCGCTGGGGACGAACGTGATCCCTCCGCCGCCATCAGTCACAGGTTCAGGTTCTGGCCAGGGCTCGCCATCGGGTTCGGAAAATTCCGCCAGATCGGGCAGCGGCACTCTGCTAGCCGATAATGTAATTCCACCGCCCCCATCGATCGGTGGCGGCTCAGCAGCCTTCGGTTCCGGCACCGGCAGAAAAGGTGCAGGCCTCGGCGGTCCCGGCGACGCCGGTTCCGTTCTCGCTCCGCCCAGGGGCGCTGGTGGAAACAGCGACAATGGTGGAGTAGTAATTTCGTCACAACCCGGCTCAAGAGTCGGACTTCCGGGGAGCGGCGGCAAAGGCTCGTTGGCGATGTCGCCCGCCGGTGGAGACACGCCTGGCCTGGGTGGTTCTGGCGGAGGCTCAAGCATCGGTCACGGCGACGGCCCCGGCAGTGGATTAGCTGGCGAAGGCTCCGGTGCGGGCAAGACTGGAACCGGCCCCGGCTCTGATCTAAATGCGCGCGGAGGAATTTCTCCTACGCCGGGTCCCGGTGGCGCTGGTAATGCAACCACAGGTGCTCCCACGGTGCCCGGCGTTGACGTGCGCGGCGGCAGCACTACAACCGTGGTCACTCTGCCCAGTTTCGGATCAGAAGGTGGCAGCAGTCCTACTCTTCCCGGACGCTCGTCACTGAAGCAACAGCAGCAGGGCCCGGCGATTACGATTGTGGCCACATCGCGCTCCGGCGGAGCGTTTGATTTCTACGGCAAATTGCCCGGTGACAACTACTCCGTTTATGTGGACACAAACATGGGCACGGTAGTGATGCAATTCGCAGAAGTCGATCCCTCTTCGCATCCTCACGCCGGAGCGCTCGTGGGCCCGCAAGGCCTGCGCACAGAATTACCCGCAGGACTTTCTCATGATCGCGTCGTGATCAAATGCAGGCTCGATGCTTCCGGCAACCTGAGAAACTTCCAAGTGGTTGAACCCGGTCCCGCCGCCATGACCGCGAAAATAGTAGCCGCATTGCCGAGTTGGAAGTTTCGCCCCGCGATGCGCGGCGCGCAGCCTGTTGAAGTAAATGCCATCCTCGGCTTCAACATCAATACCAACGATCGCTATTAGCGCAGCATACCCGCGGGCGGGGATTCCACTCTGTAGTGGCGCCGATTTTGCTTCCATTCTAGACTCGGAGGGGCTGCCTCCATCGTTGTGACCATGTCAAATACCTACAAACCAGCGGTCGACACGCTTCTGGATGCGACACGAACCACGGTCGCAGCGGTGGTTTCTCTGCTGCTGGCTCGCCTTCTGAAACTTCCTGAGTCTTACTGGGCGCCGATTTCAGCAGTTGTAATCATTCAGTCCACCATTCCTCCGAGAACCCTGTCATGGCAGCGCTTTGCAGGAACGGCGCTAGGCGCCACGCTGGGAGCCCTGATCGCAACGTTTTTTTCGTCCAGCGTGTGGGTGTATGCGGCCGCAATTTTCCTGTGCGGAGTGCTCTGCGCTGTTCTGCGATTTCGCGGCGCCTTCCGTTTTGCCGCGATTACCGTGAGCATTGTTCTATTGATCGCGCACGTACATTCTCCGTGGATCGTGGCTGCGCATCGCTTCGTGGAAGTGTCGGTGGGCATCGCGGTAGCGCTCGGCTTATCCGAGGTCTGGCCCAGCCCAGCTCGCGTGCCCAAATCGCCGCCTAAACGCTAGCAACGCGAGACAGCCGAGCCGATACTCGAATTGGAGAAGCGAGTATTCAGGCGCCCTAGTTCTAGACGATCCAAGCGCCGCCGACGACGATGTCATCATCGTAGAAGACTGCGGCTTGCCCCGGAGTGATGGCGCGCTGCGGCTCATCGAAGGTAACAAGAACTTCGTCGGCGGCAATCTTCTCGAGCACGGCCGGAGCGCCTTCATGTCGGTGTCGAATCTTCACAGAGACGCGCACGGGCTCACGCAGGTCGTCCACCGAGATGAGGTTGACACGACGAGCGCGCAGTGTTCTCGAATAGAGATGCTCATCCCCGCCGACGACCACCTGCTTATCGGCTCCGTTGATTTGAATTACATAGAGCGGCGATCCGGTGGCGACGCCCAGGCCCTTGCGCTGGCCGACGGTAAAGTTGTGAATGCCGCTGTGCTCGCCGATTACTTCGCCGCTTGCGGTTACGAGTTCTCCAGCAGTGTCAGGCAGCGCTTCGCCACTTTCGGCGAGATAGGCATCGATGAAGCGCTTGTAGTCGCCGCCGGGGACGAAGCAGATCTCCTGCGAATCGGGCTTCTCAGCGAGAGCCAGGCCCTGCTTGCGGGCCAGTTCGCGCACCTCGGGCTTGGTCATTCCGCCGAGTGGGAACAGCGTGCGGCTCAGTTGCTCTTGCGTCAGGCCGAAGAGGAAATACGTTTGGTCCTTGCTGCGATCGGCGGGACGCTTGAGCAGCCAACGTCCGCGCGCATCGTCATACTCCACGCGGGCATAATGGCCAGTGGCTACGCAATCTGCGCCGATCTGCTGCGCGACGATCAACAGTTGATCGAACTTCAAATGATTATTGCAAAGACTGCATGGGATCGGCGTGCGGCCCGAAAGATATTCGGCGACAAACGGGCGCACCACGTCACGCTCGAAGCGCTCTTCGTGATTGACGACATAATACGGAATGCCGATGTGCTCGGCCACGCGGCGCGCGTCATAGACATCGTCGAGCGAGCAACAGCGGCCGGTTACTTGCTCAGGCATGCCCTCGTGGCCCGCGAGGCGGCGCTGGTTCCATAGTTGCATGGTCAGGCCGATGATATTGTGTCCCTCGGCGCGCAGCATGGCCGCGACGGCGGAGGAATCGACTCCGCCCGACATGGCTACGGCGATGGTCTTGGGACTTGGCATTAGTAGCTTCTAGCTTCCGCACTCGCGATTTGCTTTCTATACGCCGGCGACAATTCTCGCAATCGTGCAACCGTCTCCGGCACCAACGCAAGCGCGAAGTCGATCTCTTCTTCATTGTTCTGTTTGCCCAGGCTGAAGCGGATGCTGGCTCGCGCCCGATCACTTCGCAGCCCCATTGCAAGGAGCACGTGCGACGGCTCAATTGCGCCTGAAGAACACGCCGCGCCCGTGGAAACCGCCAGGCCCTTCAGATCGAGAGAGATGACCATCGACTCACCCTCGATATGATCAAAATAAATGTTTGACGTGTTTGGCACTCGCGGAGCGCCCTCGCCGTTCACGCCCGCCTCTTCGACCTGGGCGATAATTCCCTGCTGTAGCCTGTCGCGCAACGCCGACATTTTCTTGTCGTCGCCGCGCTCGAAGCCTTGCATTGCCAATTCTGCGGCCTTGCCAAGAGCAACAATTCCCGGGACATTTTCAGTTCCCGCGCGCCGCGAGCGTTCATGACGTCCACCGTGAAACAGCGGCTGCAGACGTGTTCCCCTGCGTACGTAAAGCGCTCCCATACCCTGCGGCGCATGCATCTTATGCCCTGAAATCGAAAGCGCGTCACAACCGATCTGCTTCACATCAAGCCGAATCTTGCCCGCGGCTTGGACCGCGTCGGTATGAAAAAGAACATCCACTTCCGCGGCAATCTTTCCAATCTCCTCGACTGGCTGCAACACTCCAGTTTCGTTGTTGGCCAGCATGACCGAAATCAGCTTTGTGTTGGGTCGCAATGCGCGGCGCACATCGCCGGGATCAATTAGCCCGCGTCCATCGACCGGCACGTAAGTGACTTCGCAACCCGTTTCCTCAAGATGTTTGCAGGCGAGCAGCACGGCATGGTGCTCGATCATAGACGTAATGATGTGATCGCCCGCGCCGGTCAATCCGGCGATTGCAAGGTTGTCACCTTCAGTTCCGCCGCTGGTGAACACGATTTCTGATGGCCTGCAACCCAGCAACGACGCCATGGAATCCCGCGCCCGCTCCACGGCGGCGCGCGTCTCCTGCCCATGGTGGTGAATCGATGACGCGTTCCCAAAGCGCTCGCCAAAGTAAGGTCGCATGGCTTCGAGCACTTCCGGCAGAACCGGCGTGGTCGCGTTATTGTCGAGGTAAATGCGGGGCATCGCTACTATTCTACCTGCTTTCGCGTGAAAGACAGGCGGAATCGGGCTCCGCAACTTGTCAGGCGGTCAGCGTTTCTCCATCGCGACGTAGTGATTCGGATACTCTGGCCCGAGATATTCAGCGCGCGGACGGATCAGACGATTGTCGTCGAGTTGCTCGATGACGTGCGCTGCCCAGCCACTGATGCGGGAGACGGCGAATACTGGCGTGAACAAATCTTCGTCGATTCCCAGCACGTGGTAGGTAGAAGCAGAGTAAAAATCCACGTTGGCGTTCAGTTTCTTTTCCGTCTTTACGAGGTTCTCGATTTTCTCGGACATCTCATACCAATGTGGCTGACCGCTGGAACGGCCTAAATCGCGCGACATCACTCGCAGGTGTGTGGCCCGCGGATCTTCGGTGTGATAGACGCGATGGCCGAATCCGGGGATTTTTTTCTTTTGCGCCAGCATGGTGCGGACTTGCTCGACTGGATCTGCCCGCTGGCGATCAATCGATTCCAGGATCCGGAACACGGCTTCGTTCGCCCCGCCATGCAGCGGTCCCTTCAGAGCGCCGATGGCCGATGTGATCGCGGAGTGCATATCCGACAAGGTTGCAGCCGTCACGCGAGCCGCGAATGTCGATGCGTTCAGCTCGTGGTCAGCATGCAGGATCAGGGCGATATCGAGCGCGCGCTCGGCCGTGGAAGACGGCTTAGTCCCAGTCAACTGCAGCAAAAAGTTCCCGGCGTGCGAGAGCGAGCGGTCGGGTTCGACGACGGGCTTGTCCTTGCGAATCCGATCATAGGCGGCAACGAGCATCGCGATTTGCGAAGTCAGACGAATGGCTTTGCGAACATTGGCGTCGTGATCGTTGTTCTTCTCGTCGGCATCGTAGAAGGCGAGCGCGGAAACTGCCGTACGCAGCACATCCATGGGCAGCGCGGTCTTGGGCGCACTGCGCAGAAATGCGATGATGGCCGGATCGAGGTGACGCTCTTGCGCCAGGCGCTCCTGCAGATCCTTCAGCTCGCTTTGCGTCGGCAAACGTCCGAACCAGAGCAGATAGCAAGTCTCTTCAAAATTGGAGTGGTCTGCGAGTTCATGGATGTCGATGCCGCGATAGGCAAGAACGCCGCGGTCCCCATCGATGTAACAAATGCTGGAGTTCGTAGCAACAATGCCTTCCAAGCCTTTCGGGGCAGGAGTGCTGGTGACGCTCGACATAGTTTCTCGCTTAATTAGATTGATTCCCGTTGCCGGAGCCACGCGAGGAGTGCGCGGTGAACGCAACTTTCTTTTATACCCGAAAAGGGACGCACATTCCACACGAGCAGGGTGACTTCGGTGCGGGACCCTCGCGGACCGGTATGGGCGTGATGCCGCGTTCCGAAGCGCCTCGCTTCGCTCGGGGCAGTCTCACGAGGCGGCCGTTCCCACCATGAGCATCTCGGCACGGCCCACTTCTTTGCCATCATCTTCTCTTGCAGCGTATAGTGAAAGGTTCGCTCATAGCTCACCGAACGTGTAGTCGCGCGTCAAATCCTACCGGAGGAATCCTGATGAAGCGTTTTCTGTCGATTTGCGTTGCCCTGTCTTTTTTATTCTCGGCCGTCGCTTCGGCCGACGAGGGCATGTGGCTTTACAACGAAGCCCCCAAGGACAAGATCAAGGCCAAATACGGTTTCGAACTGACCCAAGCGTGGCTTGACCATGTAAGGCTGTCTTCAGTGCGTTTTAACAATGGGGGCTCCGGTTCGTTCGTCTCCGCCGACGGCTTGACCTTCACCAACCACCACGTTGGCGCAGGCTGCGTGCAACAGCTTTCGACCGAAGGCCACGACTACATCAAGACCGGCTTCTACGCTAAGACACAGGCTGAGGAGGCGAAGTGCCCGAATCTCGAACTGAACGAACTGGTCGGGATCGAAGATGTAACCGAGAAGGTGAATGCCGGAGTCAAACCGGAAATGTCGGCCGCCGACGCGGGCCAGGCGCAGCGCGCCGCCATGTCGCAGATCGAAAAAGATTGCTCGACTTCGACCGGCCTGCGCTGCGATGTGGTCACCTTTTACTCTGGGCAGGTTTACAACCTTTACAAGTACAAGAAGTACACCGATGTGCGGCTGGTCTTCGCGCCGGAGTTTGATGCGGCGTTCTTCGGGGGCGATCCCGACAACTTCACCTATCCACGCTACGATCTTGACATCACGTTCTTCCGCGTCTACGAAGACGGGCATCCCGCACAACTTGACAACTATCTGCGCTGGTCGCGCACGGGTGTGAAGAATGACGAATTGATTTTCGTTTCCGGACATCCTGGCAATACCAGCCGACAGCAAACTCTGGCGCAATTGGAATTTACTCGCGACGTGAACTACCCCTCGGTGCTGGCCTTGCTGAAACGGCGCATCGCCTTGCTGCAGGACTTCAGCAAGCAATCGGAAGAGAATGCCCGCATCGCCAAGGAAGACATCTTCGGCCTGCAAAATAGCCAGAAAGCTATTACAGGATACGAAGCCGGCTTAATGGACAAATCGATTTGGGATGCAAAGGCCGCCGATGAAGCGAAACTCCGGACGGCATACAAGGCGGACCCGAGGAATTCAACCACGCCTGATCCTTGGGATGCGATTGCTCAGGCCGAGAAGCTGCAACACGACATCTATCTTCAACTCAATTATCTCGAGCGTCTGCGAGGGCTTGCCTCTGGCTTGCCGCAGATCGCGCGCATTCTCGTTCGCGCGGCAGAGGAGAAGCCAAAGCCTAACAGCGAACGCCTGCGGGAGTACCGCGATTCCGGATTGCCATCTCTCGAGCAGCAGTTGTTCTCTCCGGCGCCGGTGTACAAGAGTCTGGACACTGTTCTTCTAGCGGATTCACTGGCCCAAATGCAGGATGCGCTGGGAAAAGACAACCCGGACGTGCAGAAAATACTGAATGGCAAAAATCCCGCCGAGGCGGCGAAAGACATAATTGCTGGCACCAAGCTAAATGATGTGGCTGTGCGCAAACAACTTTACGAGGGCGGTGAAGCTGCCATCTTGGCGAGCGACGATCCCCTGATCGTCGCCATGCGCGCGATTGAGCCTGACGCTCTGGCCCTGCGCAAGGAGTTCGACGATAAGATCGACTCCGTGGTGCGCCTCGATGGAACGCTCATTGCGAAAGCCCGCTTTGCCCAGAGCGGCTTCAGTCAGGCGCCGGATGCAACCTTCACATTGCGCCTGAGTTATGGTGCGGTAAAAGGCTACAAAGAAAATGGGAAGGAGATCCCATACTTCACAACCTTGGGCGGGGCTTTTGAGCACGCGGCGGAACACAACAACGAGCCTCCTTATAAGCTGGCGGAGAGTTGGATCAATGCGAAGTCGAAGCTTGATCTGAAGACTCCGCTGAACTTCGTTTCGACCGCCGATATTATTGGCGGCAACTCCGGCTCGCCTACGGTTAACAAACAAGGCGAAGTGGTGGGCATCATTTTCGATGGCAACATCGAGTCGCTGTCGGCCAACTTCGCCTATAGCGAAGTGCAGAGCCGCGCCGTGTCCGTGGATTCGCGCGGAATTCAGGAAGCGCTGCGCAAGATCTACGGCGCAACTGCTCTGGCGGATGAACTCTCCGGAACCAAGGCAGACGCCGCGAAGGCAGGTAAATAAGGAGACAACTGGATCGCTGGCCCGCGTTTCGGCGCGGGCTTTTCTTTTCTATCCGGCCGTAAGATCCATTGGCTCGCGAAATCTTATTGTTTTCCTCGCTAGCTTCTGTGCTATCATCCCGCGATTTTGCAAAAGGAGATCGCCATGGGACAACCAGTAGTTCACTTCGAAATCGGCTGCCGCGACAGCGCCAAGACCGCAGACTTTTTTTCCGGCCTCTTCGGCTGGAACATGCAATCCATGGGCCCGGCAGCCATGATCAATACCGGCGCCGAGAGCGGCATTCAGGGCCATATTACCGCCCTTGGCCATGAACCGCACCACTATACGATCTTCTACGTGCAGGTGGATGACGTGCAGGGCTATCTGGACAAGGCCGGCAAGCTGGGCGGCAAGACGCTGGTGCCTCCGGTTGAGATTCCCACGGGCACCTTCGCGTGGTTTGCCGATCTCGAGGGCAACACGATCGGATTGTGGAAACCAAAATGAAGCAGGATTAGATCAAATAAAGAATCAGGCGGGCCAGATGCTCAGCGCCGTCTTGCTGAGAATCTGCTGCTGAAGATTTTCCGTCAGTGGCAACGCTCGGAATTCGTCAAGATTCTTTTTGATGTCCGGCACGCCCGGGCCCGGCCAGTCTGTGCCAAATAGAGTTTTGTGCGCGATCTCCTCGAGGCGTGGGAAATACTTGAGCAAGGCCGCTGGCGGGATTCCGCTGATGTCGAGGTAGACGTTGGGATGGCGGCGGATGAGAAAAAATGCCGTCTGCATCCAGAGCGGACGGCCACCGTGCGCCAGCAGGATTTTCAACTTGGGAAAATCGACGGCCACGTCATCCACATACATGGGATCGCCATATTTATTTCGCGCGCCAGGAAAAATGGACGTTCCCGTGTGAAACATCACCGGCACGCCGTTGGCCTCGGCGGCGCGATAAATAATCTCCAGTTCCTTCACGCCGTTCAGATAGTCGTTGGGAAACAAAAGCTGGTGCGGCGGATGAATCTTGATCATGCGGATTCCGAGCCGCAGAATCTGCTCCATATCGGCGAGGACATTCGTGGTGTGCCGCGGATGCAGGCTGCCACAAGAAATCAGCCGTTTGGGATCTTCCTTCACGTAATCTGCGACAAACTGATTCACGCCGTTCGTGAAACCGATCACCTCCGGCGCAACGTAGTTGATCAGCACCGCTCGGTCGATGCCGCAAGCGTCGAGATACTTTAGAAATGACTTCGGCGAACGGCAGAATTCGGCAATCTGGTCGAAGTTCGGCCGCTTCTTTTTCATCAGTTCTAGCGCGTGAGGCTTGAACATCTCCATCGGCTGGATGTGGATGTGGCAGTCGGTGATCATTAGTTGTTCGCCGCCGCCAGCACCGCGCGTTTGGTGAAGACGCGAATCATCTCGCGGCGATACTCGGGGGTAAGCGCCGAGGTGGTCAGAGGCTTGGCTGTGCGTGCTGCCATGTCACCGGCCGCTTCCGCCAAGGCTTCATCAACCGACCTTCCGATCAGCATCTCACCCGCTTTTTGTATTAACACCGGCGCGGGATTCACTGCCGTCATTGCGATGCGAGCGTCCGACACATGCCCGTTCGACCGCTTCATCACGACGGCCACGCCGGCCAGAGGGTAGTCGATTGATCCGCGAACCCGCAACTTGCGATAGACGCCGCGATAGTCCGCCGATTCTGCAGGTAAAAATACGCGCGTGACAAGTTCGTCATGCAGGAGCTTGCGATAATTTTCTCCGTCCCCGGTGTAGAACTCTTGCAACGGCATCCGCCGCGAACCGGTTGGACCTGCGATCTCGATTTCGGCATTCAAACAAAGCAACGCCGGCGGTGTATCTCCAGAGAAAGCTGCCCAGCATTTCGTTCCCCCAGGAGCTACGTGACAGAGATTACCATCCTTCTTAATGCAGAACCCGCAACCCTTGCGCCAGGTTAACGACTGGTTGTACCAAAGGCAGCGCGTGTCGAGGCAGATATTGCCGCCGAGCGTGCCCATGTTGCGCAGCACTGGCGATGCCACGGTCGCCGCAGCTTCGGTGAGCACGGGGAAGTGCTGGCGAAGGTATTGCGATTTCTCGATCGCGCTGAGCGCGGTGAGCGCTCCAATTTCGACCGCTCCGCTGCCTTGTGGGCGGATTCCGCGCAACTCGGCGACACCGCGCAGATCAAGCACATACTCCGGCTCAAACAGCTTTTGCCGCATCGACGGAATCAGGTCAGTGCCGCCGGCGAGCACGCGGGTGCTGGTCGCATGTTTGGAAAGAAAGGAGACAGCTTCGTCAACCGTGCGTGGTCTTAGCAACCGGAATTGTGGAAGGCTCAATCCGCACCTCCCGCCACGGCCGGCGACTCGCGCCGCGCTGGATCGAGCGCATGCCGCTCCGGTCCTTTGCCCTTGAAGCAAAGTGATCCGCCGTGCTCGCGAAAGCGCGCCGGCGCCGTTGGGTCCACGCCTTCGGTGAGGTTCAGGACTTTGTCTTTCCTCTTCGCTCGCAATGCAGCCAACACTCGCTCCGGAGTGAACGGAGACTCATGCAACCGCACGCCGACTGCATCGTAAATCGCATTCGAGATTGCCGGGATGGTCGCCGCCAGCGATCCTTCGCTGCATTCCTTGGCGCCGAACGGACCTTCGGGGTCGATACTCTCCACGATGATGGGTTCAACTTCAGGCGACTCCACTGAAGACGGACTGCGGTATTCGAGCATTCCGGCATTCATCAGCATGCCGTCTTTCCAAATCATTTCTTCGGTGAGCGCTTGTCCCATGCCCATCCACACCGAGCCAATGATCTGACCTTCGACCGAAACCGGATTCAACGCGCGTCCGCAATCGTGCGCGGCCCACACCTTGTGGACCGTGACTTCGCCGGTGTCTTCGTCCACGCTGACTTCGGCGACTTGAGCCGAATAAGAATATGCCGGCGACGGACCCACACCTCCACCCTTGTGTTTGCCGCCGCGCGCCTCCGGCGGAGGGGCGTAGGAGCCAGTGCCGGTGAGAGCACCGTGAAAGTCAATTGCCGCGACCACAGCTTCTTCGAAAGTCATCCATTCTTTCGGGCCTTCTTCTTTGCGCTTCTGCTGCAGAGAGCCCCGTAGAATCTGTCCTTCCACGCGTCCGCTCACCGAAGCACCGGCCTGCGTGACTTCGACTTCCTCCGCCTGATCTTTCTTGACGGAAGGCGGCGCGCTCCCCTTCTTGAAGACGACATCATCGCGAAAGATCAGGTCCTCCGCTGCGCAGTTCATCTTTTTCGCAGCGGCAGCTGCAATTCTTTTCTTCACATCTTCCGCCGCGCGCAGGGTTGCGTTACCGGCCATGAAAGTCACTCGGCTGGAATATGATCCGATATCAATTGGAGTGAGGTCGGTGTCGGCCGCAATCACTCTCACGCGCGCCAGCGAACATCCCAGCACTTCCGCAGCGACCTGCGCCGTCATGGTGTCCGATCCCTGGCCAATTTCGGATGCTCCTGTATAGACGACAACTCCGCCATCGCGGTCGATCTTGATGTTAACCGTGGAGTGCGGCATGTCGGAGCGGATGATCGAATTCGCCGCGCCGCTCACATAATGGCTGCAAGCGATCCCAAGACCGCGTCCCTTGGGCAACTTGCCGTGGCGCTGCTTCCAACCCGAGCGCTCAACCGTCTTCTCGATGCACTCCGGCAGTCCATAGCTCTGCACACGCAAGCCGTTCACCGTAATGCAAGGCGGCTTGAGTAGATTTCGCTGCCGAATCTCCGCTGGATCCATCGCAATCTTCGCAGCGAGTTCATCCAGTTGCGATTCGAAGGCGAAGCGCACGTTAACCGTGCCATGGCCGCGCATGGCTCCGCACGCAGGCTTGTTGGTCAGCACGCGGTAACCGTCGTATTGAATGTTCGGAATGTCATAGAGCGCGCCGAGCAACGCTCCCGAATAAAGAATCGTGACCACGCCGTAAGAGCAGTAGGCGCCACCATCCTGCACTACGCGAGCCTTGACGCAGGTAATGCGGCCATCATTTTTAATTCCCGTTTTCAGATCGATGATGGTGCGCGGACGCCCGCGATGCGCCCAGAATACTTCTTCGCGCGTGTAAGTAATTTTCACTGGCGCTTGCGCCTTGCGCGCCGCAACCGCAGCGATGATCTCGAGTGGGATCACTTCGCTCTTTCCACCGAATCCTCCGCCCACCAGCGGCTTGATTACGCGAATCTGCGCCATTGGCATTTCCAGCACCAGAGACAGCTTGTGCTGCAAGTAATACGGAACTTGCGTGGAGGACCAAACGGTCAACCGCCCGAGCTTACCCGTATGCGGATCAAGTTCGAACGACGACAAGGTGGAGTGAGGCTCCATTGCGGCATGCGTAACTTCATTCGCAATGAAGCGCGCTTCAGCGATGTGATCCGCTTCGGCAAAACCCTTGTCAGGATCGCCGAACGAATGGTGATAATCTTTTTCCAGATTGTTGGGTTTGTTGTCGTGGATGAGGTCAGTCTGCGCCGTCATCGACTCTTCGGGATCGAAGTACGCAGGCAGAAGTTCGTATTCCACATCGACCAATTCCAGCGCCTTCTCGGCAATGGCCTCAGAAACTGCAACTACGCACGCAACGTTGTCGCCTACGTAACGAACTTTGTCGAGAGCCAGCGGATACTCGTCATGACCCACGGGGAGAATTCCGTAAGGATTGGGCGCGTCTTTGCCGATTGCCACGGCAACAACGCCGTCGAGCGCTTCGGCACGGCTGGTGTCGATACTCTTGATACGCGCGTGCGGATAGGGCGAATGCAGAATCTTCCCGACCAGCATGCCAGGCACGCTGAGATCGTCAGTGTACTTGCCAGCGCCGGTGGTCTTCTCCGCCGCGTCAACCATCGCGGTGGGCTTGCCGATAATGGAGAAATCGTTCATATCGCGTTTGTCAGTGCAGGCACTCTTGTCATTCCGACATCTATCGTCTGCCGTTTCGACACCCATCGTCTGTCATTCCGAGCAAAGCGAGGAATCTGCTTTTGCCAGCGGCGGATTATTACTTGGCCTCTACCATTGCGTTCCGCTCAGCCGCAATCGCCGACTTAATCGCCGCATACATCTGGCTATAGCCAGTACAGCGGCAGAGATTGCTGCTCAATGCCGCACGAACCTCAGCTTCCGACGGATCCGGATTCTCGGCCATCAGCGATTTCACGGTCATGATGAATCCGGGAGTGCAAAAACCGCACTGCGCGCCGCCCCAATCGCCGTAGGCTTTTTGAATCGCCGCAAGACTGCCCTGCTCGCTCACACCCTCGACGGTGGTGATCTCCAGTTCCTGGCAACTCGCCGCCAGCAGTGTGCACGACATCATGGCAACGCCATCCACCAGCACGGTACACGCTCCGCACGATGACTCATCGCAGCCGCGCTTCGACCCCGTGAGCCCCAAGTCTTGGCGCAATACGTCGAGCAGCAACGCGCTCGGCTCAATGGCCAGTTCGTGCGTGCGTCTGTTAATTTTCAGTTCGACGAGTTCTTTTTTCATAAGCGCAGCTTCTAGCTCCTAGCTGCTAGCGCACAAATCGATGCTTCCGTCTTGGCTCCTGGCTAGCAGTTAGAAGCTAGAAGCGTCAGTACACCGGCACACTCCCATCCACCCGCCGCGCCCAGGCATCGATGCCGCCGCGCATCGATTGCGCCTTCTCGAATCCCTGCTGGCGCAGCCATGCGGTCACGTTCATCGAGCGGACGCCGTGATGGCAGACCACCACGATGTGATCTTCCGGATCCAGTTCCTGATGCGCGCGCGATGGCACATCACCCATCGGAACCAGCTTCGCTCCATCAATGCTCGCCGCTTCAAACTCCCAGGGTTCGCGCACGTCGAGCAGCGTGAACGTCTCGCGCTGATCAAGCTTCATCTTCACTTCTTCGGGCGTGATCTCGTAATCCATGGTCAGCGTTCAGTTACTTCCCCACCCAATTCGGTGCCCGTTTTTCCATGAAGGCGCGAACGCCTTCTTGCGCATCCGACGTCTTCATCAACTCTTCCAAGTAAATCTTCTCAGCGCGCGCCAAGCCCTTATCGAAGTGCATCGCGTCCCATGCGTAAAGTGCTTTTTTGGTCACCGCCAGCGCAGCCGGGCTGAGTCTGAGCAGCCGCCCCAGAGCTTCATCTACAACTTCGAACAGTTTGTCGTCCGGCACGGCATGATTCGCCAGCCCTATCTCCGCGGCCTCTGCGCCGCTGATCGTCCGTCCAGTCAGAATTAATTCTGCTGCGCGCTTTTGTCCCACCAGCGCAGCGAGCGCGATACACGCCACCGGCGGATAACACGCAAGCTTGATCTCCGGAAATCCCCACTGCGCCGAAGCGGTGGTGTATACGATGTCGCAAACCATCGCCAACTCCGCGCCACCACCCAGGCAATGCCCGTGCACAACGGCATTAGTCACCTTCTTGCTGGCCACCAAAGCCCGAACCACGGCGTGGAACTTGACCAGCATCGCTTCAACTTTGTCAGGAGTATGTGCCGCCACATCGACGCCCGCCGAGAAAGCTCTGCCTTCGCCGGTCAATACGATGACAGAAATATTCGATCGCGATTCCATCTGCGCCAGTGCCTGCGCCAACTCCTCCATCATCGGAATATCGATGACGTTCAATGGCGGATTCCGCAGAACAAGCCGCGCCACGGAACCGCTGACGTCCACGGTCAGCCGAGCGAGTTTAGATTCCACGGCGGTCGTCATTCCGATCTTCCTTGCACTTGCGTCATATCAAGCTCAACCGAGATTACAGATTGATCGCCGACTTACGGACCTCGCCAATACTCGCTAGCGGATCGCGCGCGCCAGTCTTCTCCGCAATCCATTTCTTCTCGTTACCGATAATCTCCAGCAACAACTTCTTGTCCTCGGCAGACGGCATGTAATCTTTCACGTGTTCTGCGTAAGAGCGGTCGTCGAGCGCTTCCCCGGTCTGCGCGTGGAACTTCTGTCCTGCCCATTTCCCGATTTCGCGATTGAATTTGATATGCGGCGCATACAGCTTTGGCTGCCCCGGCTTCAACGCGCCGTTGAAACGCTCAATCAGTCCGGCAACTTCGTCGCGATAAAGATTCCGGTTGTAGTCGTTCAGATCATCCAGGTCTGGCGCCTGTTCGTTCTTCGGCTCATCGTAGCGCCCCTTTACACCCCAAACGTACGCCCAGTGCGCCGACGAAGAATGATCCGTGCCGAAGAGATCGTAAGAACTTGAAATCCATTTGTTGAGATATTTCTGAATCAGCCAGCCCGGAATTACTCCCGCTTCCACGATGCGACGCAGGCCGTCATTGCCCGTTCCCATGTGAAACGCCTCTTCACGCAGCATGTAGGACATCGAGCGTCCCAGCGGAGCGAAGGCGGAATACTTCAACATCTGCAACTGGAATTTTCCGTCGCGATCGACAAAGTCTGTATAAGTAAAGAAATCCATCCAGTTATCGACGTCAACGTTGAATGCTCCGAGCAGTCGCTTGTTCTCGAAGGCGCGCCGCTCCAGCATTTTTTGCGCCTCAACTTTTCCCGAGTATCCAAAATGATCCACCAGCAGCGCGCACATCTGCCAGCCATGGCGCATTTCTTCGATCATCACGCGAGTGATGGCTCGGCGGTCCCAATCAGTGGGCGCGTTTTCGAGCAGATTACGCTGCTGCTCCACGCTGGCAAACTCGGTGTCGCCCTGGTAGACGATCATGTTCATCAGCGCATCGCGCATCTGCTGCGTGGGAATCTGGCGCAGGTTCTCCCACTTACGCCGACCCTTGTATGATCCGAATTCGATTTCTTCCGTATCGATCGCGCCGTACAACGTGTCAAAGTGGAAAGCTTCAATGTCCTTGGTGTTGACGCCAATATCTTTGCGCCAGTCGTTGAACATGCCCTCCCAGTCACTGAACGTTCCGATTTTCGCTACTTTTCCGGGCATAATGCTCTCCTAAGCCATGTTCAGCCAGCTATATTCAGCCAAACTGTTTTCATTTCCGTGTAGTGCTCAATCGCGTGGGCTCCGAGTTCGCGGCCGAAACCCGAACTCTTGTAGCCGCCAAAAGGTAGCGACGCGTCCATCAATCCGTACGTGTTGATCCACACTGTGCCAGCTTTCAGTCGCCGCGAAACAATGTGAGCCTTCTTTAAGTCGCGCGTCCATACGGCCGCCGCCAGGCCGTATGGATTATTGTTGGCCTGCTCGATGACTTCGTCGATGTCGTCGAAGTTCAATACCGAAAGCACGGGACCGAAAATTTCTTCCCGCGCAATCGTCATTTCGTTCTTCACATCCCCGAAAATTGTCGGCTCGATGAAAAAACCGTTGCCGCCGTCGACTGCGACCCGATTGCCGCCAGCCATCAGCTTCGCACCATCTTTTTTGCCGGTTTCAATGTAGCCCAGCACCGTCTGCATTTGATCCTGGCTGACGATCGCTCCCATCCGCGTCTTCGGATCAAGCGGATCCGCCGGACGCATCTTGGACGCGCGAGCAACCAGCTTCTCGGTGAACTCATCCTTCACCTTGCTCTCGATAAACAGTCGCGAGCCAGCGTTACAGACTTCTCCTTTGCCGTAGAAGATGCCGGTAATCGCACCTTTGACGGCATTGTCGATGTCCGAATCTGCGAAGACAATGTTCGGCGATTTACCGCCGAGTTCCAGCGTGATGCGCTTCACCGTATCGGCCGCGCTCCGCATAATCTCCTGGCCCACCGAGGTCGATCCTGTAAAAGCGATCTTGTCGATGCCGGGATGCTTGACCATCGCCCTTCCGACCGCCCCAGGGCCGGTGACAATGTTGATAACGCCCGCAGGGACTCCCGCTTCCATCGCCAGTTTTCCGAATCGCAAAGTGGTCAGCGGAGTCAGGCTCGCAGGTTTCCAAACAATCGTATTGCCGCAAGCTAACGCCGGACCCAACTTCCACGAAGCCAGGAGCAGCGGAAAATTCCACGGAACAATCAACCCGACCACTCCGACCGGTTCGCGGAGTGTATATGTAAACGCAGTCTCAAGCGTGTTGACGGTCTCACCATGGATCTTGGTCGCCAAGCCCGCGTAGTAGCGCAAAACGTCAACCACCATCGGCATGTCGACATAGCGTGACTCAAAAATGGGCTTGCCGTTGTCGAGCGTCTCAAGCTCGGCGAATTCGTCGATGTTTTTCTCGAGCAGGTCGGCAAGCTTCCAGATCAGGCGCCCACGTTCACTGGCCGACATTTTTCGCCACGGACCGCTGCGGTCTTCGAGGGCGCGTCGCGCGGCCTCGACCGCGCGATCTACATCCGCAGACGACCCCTCCGCGATTTGCGTCAGCACTTCGCCGGTAGCGGGATTGACGGTATCAAATTTCTTCGCACCATCAACCCACTGCCCGTCAATCAACAACTGCCCGGGTTCAACATTAAATTTAGCTGCAATCATCCATCTTCCTCGCGCCGCGTTAAAGTAGCACCGGCAGCCTGCCCTGGTCGAAGCCGAAGGGCCCCACCGGCCGTCGGGCGGGCGTCCGCGCCCGCCCGACTAGGTACCAGGTACTCGGTACTATTTCGCCTTGAATACCGCTGGCCGCTTCTCCACGTACGCAGCCAACCCTTCCTTCGCATCTTCGCTCTGGAAGAGTATCTGCTGGTTCTCGCGCTCCACCGCCAGCGCCGACTCCATGGGAATCTCCCATCCTGTCTGCACCGCGCGCTTGATGCGTCCCACAGCTTTGGCCGCTTTGTTTGGCGGACAGAACTGTTTCGCATACTCAATCATGTTGTCCATGAAGCCATCGCGCTCGTAGATATCGTTGATGATGCCGAGTTCCTGCGCCTCTTCAAACGAAAATGTATTGCCCGTCACCATCAACTCAATCGCCTTGCTCTTGCCCACCAGCCGCGAGAGCCGCTGCGTGCCGCCTGTGCCAGGGAGTACGCCGAGATTCACTTCTGGTAGACCAATCTTGCCTGCATCCTTGCGCGCAATGCGAATGTCGGCCGCCATCGCAATCTCAAGTCCGCCGCCGACGCAGTGGCCATTGATCGCCGCGATCACCAGCTTAGGCGTATGTTCCAGCCGCAGCAGCATTTCGTTGGCGTGCAGGCAGAAGTAATACTTAAAGGTCGGATCCACGCTCGACAACATCTTGATGTTGGCGCCGGCCGAAAAGAACTTGTCGCCCGCCCCCGTCAGCAAAATCACGTAGACGTCGTTCTCCATGCGCGCGCGCAAAATCGCCGCATCCAGCTGCTGGTTCATTTCGTAGGTATAGGTATTAGCCGGCGGATCGCACATCTCGATCACCGCGACGCCGCCGTCCTTGCGGTAGTTGACTAGCTGCTTGGTGGTTTCGCCGGTCGCCGGCTGCATTGTGGTCGCCATATTTTGTAGCTCCTTATATTTTCCGTATGTCGAAATTTAATTTCGTCGTTCCATTATCTCTCTGTCATTCCGAGCGAAGCGAGGAATCCTGGTTTCGCTGGGAGCCAACACAAATTATCGCGCCTCTCTGCGCGCCCTGCTACCCGCCATCACGCCGCGCAGAAAAATGTCGCTCATTTCCCGCGCCAGTTGTTCCGCATCGGCATCCACCCGAGGGTTGTGCCATGTATAAATCCAATTCATCATCCCGAACAGACTCAGCACCGCGATGCGCGTAGGAAATTGCAGTCCCCGATCGCTCTTCAACTGATCCAGCAATCCCACGCAAATGCGGTAGTATTCGCGCTTGATCGCCGTAACTTCCGAGGCGAATCCGTTTTTCAGCGCTTCGGCCTCATGCGACAAGACTTTCATGTTTGCCGGATTGGCGAGAAAGTATTCCAGATGATTCAGAATGAAGATGCGGATTTTCTGTTCCGGATCGCACACGCCCTCTAACCGCGCCTTCAGCCGCTGCACAATCGTTGAAAAAGTGTGCTTCTGGATCAGGAAGAGCAGCCGCTCTTTGGACTCGAAATAGTAGTACAGCCCGGCCAGCGACATGCCGCTCGCGCGCGAAAGATCGCGCATCGATGCGCCTTCATACCCTTTCTTGCAGAAGACCTCGGTCGCATGGGTAAGAATCTCCGCCAGTCGCCGGTCGAAGCGCGTGGCAGGCGCCGGTGCGGTGCGGTGGCGTCGCGCCACGGAAACTCGTGCTGCTGTTGACGGACTCCCCATAGGCGCAAAGACAAGCGCTAATTCGAACGTTCGTTCGAACACAGTATACGGCAAGACCGGCCCCGATCTCAAGCCGCGGGTTCGTAAAATCAGTTCCTCACATCCGCCAGCAGCCGCTCGATCTCGCCCTTCACCTCGCCGTTGAGCGGCAGCAGCGGCAGACGCGCCGGACCGCCGAAGTACCCGTTGAAATCCATCCCATACTTCACGCCCGGGATCCCCAACTCGCCGACGACGCGTTGCGCCGCGCCTGCAATGCGCTCCTGCTTCAGTCGCGCCAACTCAGCGTCGCCTTCTTTCCATGCGGCGTAAATCTCGTAGCAAGAGGTCGGAGCCACACAGGCGAACGCAAGAATCGCTCCTACCGCTCCGGCATCAAGCGACGGATGCAGCTTGTTCGCTGCTCCCACCATGATCTGGAACCCAACTTCCTTCTGCCGGGTTTTCATTTTGCCCACAACCGTAACCGCCGCCGAAGATGGCTTAAGCAAAGACGCACCAGCCAATCCTCCGACCTGAACCAGTTCCCCGCCGTTCTCCTTCGAGCTGACGGCCGCAGCCACGAGCATGCGCGGCGTCACCGCTTCAAACGTCTCAGTCACGGTGACACTGCGCTGAATGTGCCGCGTACCTTCCACCATCCGGCGGACTTTTTCCACATCGCCACTCGATTCCTTAATCCCGATCAGGTTCGGATGGTCCGCCAGTTCGATCACCAACTCGGCGGGAATGTCGTACCCAGTAGCCTGAGGAAAGTTATAAATAATTACTGGCAGCGGCGAGCGGTCGGCCACGGTGCGGTAAAACGCCAAAATATTCGCCGCCTGCATTTGCTTCTTGTAGTAATGCGGCGTGCGCACCATAGCAATGTCGTAGCCGAGTTCAGCAGCATATTCAGTCAACCGCAGCGTCTCGATAGCAGACTCCGCGCCGGTCCCCGCGATCAGCACTTTGTTCGGCACAGTCGCCTCGCGCGCGGTTTTCAGCACATCCCGCCGCTCCTGATCGGAAAGCATGATCGCCTCGCCAGTCGAACCCAGCGCAACAATCCCCGCGCAAGGCGTGCGTGAATAACGCTCAACATTGCTCTCGATCTTCTTGAAATAAACATTGCCGTCGGGATAAAACGGCGTCGTAATGGGAGGAAAAATACCGTGAAGGAGCATAACGAACTCAGCCTATCACTTCTTCGGCGGAGTAAGCAGCGGAATGGCTTCCCGCTTGTTTCGCCGGTAAACCCGAAAATCCCCCTCATCGACCGTTATAACTGTGTGTTTTGGATGCAACTCGCTCATGCGGATTAAGCACAGATCGGCCAAATCTGGTTTTCGATCATCGTACCGTGCAGCCAGATCTTGAAGATGATCAAGGTTGCTTGCGAGGTCGAATGCCACGCGAATCCCGCCCCGCCTTAGCAATGCGATCACATGAACGCTCGACTTAAGATGGAAAGCAGTTTCTGCCAACACTGCCTCGCAGGTCAGAAGCGGCAGGCTCAGTTCAGAAGCAAGATCTGTCGCCCACAAGTGATGCCGGTCCTCTTTCCTCAGCAAGGCAACGAGATAACCCGTGTCCACGATGGCATCCATTATTCGCGGGAGAATCCTTTGCGCGATGAGACGTCGCGCGGTCCACCTTTGATCACGCCAGCAAACTCCAGCAGAGGATTCTTCTCCTCGCGCGAAAGGGAGTTCTCCACGGCTTGGCGAACAACTCGACCAACTGGCAGCCCGGTGCGGCGCGATTTCTGGCGGAGCCTATCAATTAGCTCCTGCGGCAGGCGAATTGTAACTGTATTACTCATATGGCGAAATTGTAACACACTGGCCCACGCCCCCGTAGTTAACCATCACTCCGTCAAAAAACATCCCTTACCTTATTAGCTTCGAATTGCACGCTCCGCATGCAGTTGCTGCAGCGCCCGTATATTCAATTCGCCCCGCTGCAGCGCCGCAATCCCTTCCGCAGCCGCGCGTGCCGCCGAAAGCGTGGTAATCGTGGGAATCCGCGCCATCACCGCAGCGCGCCGGATCGCTCTCTCGTCAAACCAGGGTTCAAGTCCCGTAGGCGTGTTCACGATGAGATGAATGCGCTGGCCCTTGATGAAATCAACCACGTTCGGGCGTCCTTCCTTCACTTTGTAAACGCGATCCACTTTCATCCCCGCGGCTTCGATCACATCCGCGGTGCCTGAAGTCGCGACCAGCTTGAAACCCATATCTACAAACTTGCGCGCCACTTCAGCCACGTGGCGTTTGTCATGGTCCGTCACGCTGATAAAGATGGTCCCTTGCGTCGGCAACTTCTGCCCCGCAGCCAGCTGCGCCTTGGCGAACGCTTCGCCGAAACTGTCGCCGACCCCCATCACTTCGCCCGTGGATTTCATCTCCGGCCCCAGCACCGTATCCACGCCAGGGAATTTATTCCACGGAAACACCGGCGACTTCACGTAATAGTGGCTTCCGGTGTCGAGATCGGTGCGCCGGTCGATATTCTCTGGCAAGAATTCGCGCAGCTTGCGTCCAGTCATCAGCCGCGCCGCAATCTTTGCCATCGGAACTCCGGTCGCTTTCGAAACATATGGCACGGTGCGCGAAGCCCGCGGGTTCACTTCGAGCACATACACTGTTCCGCCCTCCGCGCCATTTCCCGGCGTGCCGCCGCTGCCACGCGGAATCGCGAACTGAATGTTCATCAGCCCAATCACCTTCAGCGCGCGCGCCAGCTTGAACGTGTAATCGCGCATACGCTCCATAAGAGGCTGCGGAATATCCACCGCCGGCAGCACGCACGACGAATCGCCGGAGTGAATGCCAGCCTCCTCGATATGCTGCATAATTCCGCCGATCACCACGTCTTCGCCGTCTGAGAGCGCATCTACGTCGATTTCAATTGCATCTTCGAGGAAGTGATCGATCAGCACCGGACGATCGTGCGAGTACTCGACCGCCTCTTTCATGTAACGCACCACAGATTCTTCGTCGTACGCAATCACCATCGCGCGCCCGCCCAGCACGTAGGAAGGCCGCACCACCACGGGATATCCCACGCGCTTCGCGCCCTCAACGGCTTCTTCGAGCGAGGTCGCCATCATTCCCGCCGCCTGCGGAATTTCCAGTTCTTCCAGCAGTTTGTTGAAGTGCTTGCGATCTTCCGCCAGGTCAATCGACTCCGGAGACGTCCCTATAATTTTTACGCCCGCCGCCTTCAGCGGCAATGCCAGGTTCAGCGGAGTCTGCCCGCCAAATTGCACGATCACGCTCACCGCCGCGCCCTTCGAGGTCTCGTGCTGGTAAATCGCCAGCACATCTTCGAGCGTCAACGGCTCGAAGTACAGCCGGTCGCTAGTGTCATAGTCGGTCGAGACCGTCTCAGGATTGCAGTTGATCATGATCGTCTCGTAGCCATCTTCATGCAGCGCGAATGAAGCGTGGCAGCAGCAGTAGTCGAACTCAATTCCCTGCCCGATGCGGTTGGGCCCGCTGCCTAGAATGATCACCTTCTTCTTGTCGGTCGGCGCGGCCTCGTCTTCGTCTTCGTATGTCGAATAAAGATATGGAGTGAAACTCTCGAATTCCGCGGCGCAGGTGTCGACGCGCTTGTAGACGGGCATCACGCCGTGTTTCTTGCGCAGGTGCCGGACTTTGTCCTGTCCCTCCAGCCGCCATATGTTCGCCAAACGTCCATCCGAAAATCCCATGCGCTTGGCCTCGCGCAGCACCTCGGTCGGGATCGACTCCATCGGATGCTTCTCCAACTCAAGCTGCATGTCGTTAATTTCTTTGAGTTGGTAGAGAAACCACGGGTCCATCGAGGTCATCTTCGCGATCTGCTTGACGGTGTGTCCCTGCCGCAGCGCGTACTGTATGTATGCCAGCCGCTCCGGATGCGGCGTCACCAGCCGTTGCGTCAGGATCTTCGGCTCAATCTTGTCAGCACCGGCCTTCTTGCCAGTGTCGAGCGAGCGAATGCCCTTCATCAGCGCTTCTTTGAACGTGCGGCCAATCGCCATCACTTCGCCCACAGACTTCATCTGTGGCCCCAGGTTCTCGTCGGCGCCGGGAAATTTCTCGAACTGCCATTTCGGAATCTTCACGACAACATAATCGAGTGTCGGCTCGAAACACGCCGGAGTCTTGCGTGTGATGTCGTTGGGGATCTCATCCAGCGTGTACCCGACGGCGAGCTTCGCGGCAATCTTCGCAATCGGAAAGCCGGTGGCTTTGGATGCCAGCGCAGAAGATCGCGAGACGCGCGGGTTCATCTCAATCACAACCATCCGCCCCGTCTCAGGATTCACGCCGAACTGAATATTCGACCCTCCGGTATCGACGCCAATTTCGCGGATCACTGCAATCGACGCATCGCGCATCGCCTGATATTCGCGGTCAGTAAGAGTCTGCGCGGGAGCGACTGTGATCGAATCGCCGGTATGCACGCCCATAGGATCGAAGTTCTCGATCGAACAAATGATGATGACGTTATCTTTGGTATCGCGCATCACCTCCAGTTCGAATTCCTTCCATCCCAAAACCGACTCTTCAATCAGCGCCTCATGCACCGGAGAAAAATCAAGCCCGCGCGCGAGCACCTCAACCATCTCCTCGCGGTTGTAAGCGATACCGCCGCCCGAACCGCCGAGAGTAAACGAAGGCCGCACGATCACTGGAAAGCCAATCTTGCCGGCAAACTCCAACCCATCTTTCGTGTTGTTAACCAGCGCCGACTTGGGCACGTCGAGCCCAATCTTCTGCATCGCATCTTTAAAGAAGAGGCGGTCTTCAGCCTTCTTAATGGCTTCGACCTTCGCGCCAATCAGGATCACGTTGTACTTTTCAAGAATGCCGCCGTCGGAAAGTTCAATCGCAAGATTGAGCGCAGTCTGCCCGCCAACAGTAGGCAACACGGCGAAACCAGCGCCCGGCGCCATTTCCCGCTCGATACGAATAATCTCTTCCAAATATTCGAGCGTGAGCGGTTCAATGTAGGTGCGGTCGGCAACCTCCGGATCGGTCATGATGGTCGCCGGATTCGAATTGGCCAGCACCACTTGATAGCCCTCAGACTTGAGCGCCTTGCAAGCCTGCGTGCCAGAGTAATCAAACTCCGCCGACTGCCCAATAATGATGGGCCCGGAGCCGAGAATAAGAATCTTCGAGATGTCAGTGCGTTTTGGCATTTACGATGCGATCTTCCTGGATGTGTTTTTTACAGGCGCGGCTTTAGAGATCTCGCCTTGAGCAGGCTTGCTTTGAAAGGGCGCGGCTTCAGACGCGCCGTCCGAGCCTTGCAGAAGAACGGGCTTTAGCCCCTGAGGTACCGGGTCTAGCTCGATCCCAGCCGCTGCCGAAGAATACGGATACTCCTCAGGGCATTCACAAAGATGCCTTCGCAGCGGATTCTCCCGAATGTAATCGACGTGCCGCAAATAATCTCCGGCATCACGAATGCGATGATCCGAAAAACCTTTCTGCCAAACTTCCATATTTGAACCGAGCTCTTTCTTGGCTCGATACGAAAACCCACCTTTGATGAACTGAACGGCTTTTTCCAAACTCGTCTTTGTAGTAAGCAAAACATGAATGTGATCAGGCATTATTACGAACTCGTGTAAAAGATAGGCCGTGCCGCGGTAGTGATAGAGGGTGTCGATGAGCAGACGAGCCCAGCGCTCATTCCGAAAGAGAGATCGACGCTCCCAGGTAGCAGAAGTCACCATGTATGTTTGGCCGGTATTTGTGGCGTGCTCTCTCGTTGGTCTCATCTGGTTCCTTTAGCGCGTTCGCGTTTTGAAAGGGCGCAGCTTCCAGCCGCGCCGAGCTAGCTCCATTCCCGCCGGAACTTTAGCCCCTGATGTACCGTCCCTCAGCGGCTAAAGCCGCAATTCTTCCCTGCCCATTACGGCGCGCCTTGAAGGCGCGCCCTTCCAAAACTCCTCTTATTCGCGTCCATCTCGGCCAGTCAGTTCCTCGACCTTTAACTTACTGTCCCAGTTTTGCGGACACGTGTCGCTGGCTTCGACGGGCAATGTCAGTCGAATTCCCTTAAAACCTGTTTTCGAATACCTGACTGGAATCGTCGAGGGGGAAAAACCGGTCGCCGCGAACACAATGCGATAATTTCCGAACGGCTGAGCTTCGAAGCCAAATCGCCCGTTCGGATCGGTCTCCGTCGCACCGATGTCGCGAAAGTCCTTGCCGTTAGACGTCTGCAATATGACTTTCACTTTCGGAACCAGTGCCAGGTTCTCATCTACGACCACGCCCCTTAATTCCTTGATATCCTGCGGTCTTCGCGGAGGGATCGGTGGGCACGCACCGATTCTCTGCCCGCTCGCTAGAACAGCGCACACGAAAAGCAAAGGCAGTGACAGGAATATGAGCCTCACCCTTTCCACTCCTCCATCATCTTCGTAAAATCCTTGAATAGATAATGCGAGTCATGCGGCCCCGGCGCGGCCTCCGGGTGATACTGCACGCTAAACAGCGGCAGGTTGCGATGCCGCAGGCCCTCCAGAGTCGAGTCGTTCAGATCCATGTGCGTCAACTCAACTTCGCTTTCCGGCAACGAATCCGGATCGACCGCGAAGTTGTGGTTGTGCGCCGTGATCTCAATCTTCCCCGTCGCCAACTGCTTCACCGGATGATTCCCGCCGTGGTGGCCAAACTTCAGCTTGAAAGTTTTTCCACCGAGCGCGATGCCGACCAACTGATGTCCCAAGCAAATGCCGAAGATCGGCTGCCGTCCCATGAGCCTTCGAATCGAATCCACGGCATACGTGCATGGCTCAGGGTCGCCCGGACCGTTCGACAGAAACACTCCATCCGGTTTAAGCGCCAGCACATCTTCCGCCAGAGTCTGCGCAGGAACCACCGTCACCCGGCACCCCTCACCGCGTAACTTACGTAAAATGTTTTGCTTAATGCCGAAATCGTAAGCCACTACATGAAAGCGTGCCGGATCGTCTTTTACGCCCACCTGCGCCACCGGCTCGTGCGACCGCTCGCCCACTTCCCACACGTAAGGGTTCTTCGTGCTGACAACTTTCGCCAGATCTGTCCCATCCATCTTCGGAATCGAGTTCGCCTTCGCCACCAGCTTCGCCGCGTCGCTCTCGATGGTCGACACGACGCCGCGCATCACGCCATGGTCGCGCAGATGCCGCACCAGCGCGCGCGTGTCAATATCCGAGAGCACCGGCACCTTGAACTGCTCCAGATATTCGTCCGTCACCTGCTGCGAGCGCCAGTTCGAACTCACCTTCGAAAACTCGCGCACGATCAGGCCTTCGATCCACGGACGCGTGGCCTCGTTGTCTTCCTGATTGGTTCCGTAGTTCCCGATCTGAGGATTGGTCAGGACAACAATCTGTCCTGAATACGATGGGTCGGTGAAAATTTCCTGGTAGCCGGTGATGGACGTATTAAAAACGACTTCGCCGTAGCACTCGCCTTTGGCGCCGTAGCCTTTGCCTCGGAAGACTCGACCGTCTTCGAGAGCAAGCGTAGCCTGCATTCTCGCTCCAGTGTGTGGATTTTCAGAATTTTAACAGGGATTGCGGCTGGGACCAAGAGAGTAACGCGAGTGGGATGTGGAAAACTTAGGATTTTAAGACTCAAGCCCGACGACAAGACAAGAACTATCGCACCCTGCCCAGCTTATCCATGGGCCAATATCCAAACACAGCCTTGCCATAGATGGAAGTCTGATTCACCGGGCCAAACTCGCGGCTGTCGCTCGACATCGAGCGGTGATCGCCCAGCACAAAATAAGTATGCGGAGGCACCACCGTCTCCGGAAACGACCGCGCGTCGTCATAGGCCGGCGGCACGTAATCTTCGTCGAGCGCTTCGCCATTTACATATACTTGCCCGCCGTCGATGCGGATGCGGTCGCCGGCCACGCCGATCACGCGCTTGATATAGCTCTTCGAGGGATCGCGCGGGTAGCGAAACACCACAACGTCTCCGCGCGAAATTGGCTCGAGGCGATAGACGAATTTGTTGACGAAGATTCGCTCCTGGTCTTCTAGCGACGGCATCATGCTGACGCCCTCCACCTTCACCGGTTGGTAGATGAACACGATGATGAACGCGGAAATTACCAGCGAGATAATCAGGTCGCGCAGCCACGCCCCTAGAACCGGACGCAATCTTACGGCCGAGCTTGGCTGGGATGGCGTAGGCTGCACAAGCTGCGCCTGCGTGTTAGCCGATTCTGTGGTGGGCGTGTCGGGCATTAGACTGTTCCCATAGTATACCGTCCGGGTGTAAAGGCAGAGGGTTGTTTGGCCTCGCCGGCGGAATCGGAGTAAGCGTGCAGAATCGCTTCAATGTTCCAGTTGGAACATTTTAAAATGGTAAAAACTTTTGGCGTAAGTTGTTGATTCTTCGGGGCGCTTTTTGGCTGAATCAATGGATTCAAGGGGTTAGCCTGTGGAAAAAATGTCTACTTTCGAGGACGTCGAATGTCTACTAAAGTAGACTTGACAGGGGTGCGACGTACTTTATAAGGTACGCCGTTTTGGATCCGATTTTACCGATTCTCCGGGCATTGATGGAAGGTGGGGCGATCCCTGGAAGCAGGCGGCTTCGGTGCCTAGATCGAATTCCTTGTCCCTACAAACCCGAACAAGAACTTCGGTTAAAATAGATCTAGCCAGGAGACGATTCATGCAGCCCAGCAGTCTGCTTCGAAGTAAGTTCGCCCATCGCGCCCTTACCCTGATTTTCCTCTTAACCGTGACGCTGACCATGTCGGCGCAATGGATCGCTCAGGAAGAAGAAGGCAGTGGCATTCCCGCTTACAACGCCGGTCCGCCGCCGAAGGGAACCAAGCTTCCGGCAATCCTTACCAAGGACCAACTCTGGGGCGCGGACGCGCAGTATCCTTACCAGACGCATGCCTATGAGTTGGCGGCGAAGATTCCGGCCGTACTTCATCAGCAGCCTTGTTATTGCTACTGCGATCGCATGGGCCACAACAGCCTGCACAGCTGTTATGAAAATACTCACGGGGCGAGATGCGCGACCTGCCTGAAGGAACTCTACTACTCTTATCAGCAGCACCAGAAGGGCAAGACCGCAACCCAGATTCGCGCTGGAATCATTAAGGGCGAGTGGAAGCAGATCGACCTGGACTCAGCCGCCGCCATCAACTAACTCGCAGTACCGAGTACCTAGTACCCAGTACCGAGAAAATCGCACCCAATCTCGGCCCGTGCCTTGCTTCGGCACGCGCAATTCGGTACTCGGTACCGCCCTACGCATTGCCCTCCAACCGCTCTTTGAGTGATACTTGAGTACGGGCTCTCCGAATTCGAGAGCCTAAGGAGTCCCCCATTACGACGAGCACAGGAAAAATTCTTCACATGGCTCAAAAGGCTAACCCCAAGAAATCATCGGTCGCGGATGATCCGCGCGTTACTCAGGCCCTGCAGAATTACGAAGCCGGATTGCGTGCTCTGCAGGAACACAAATTCGAGAAGGCAAAACCGCTGTTTGAGAAAGTGCTGGCAGGCCCCACGCGCGAACTCACGGACCGTGCGGCGATCCATCTCAGCATTTGCAACCAACACCTCGGGCGCTCGTCTACGCAGCAGTTCAAGAGCGTGGAAGAGCATTACGACTATGCCGTTTCTCTGATGAACGTCGGAGATTATGTCACGGCCCGCGAGCATATCGAAAAACTGCTCAAGCAGTCTCCGAAGACCGATTTCGTTATCTATGGCCTCGCCGCGCTCGACTGCCTCACCGGCCACGTCGAAGATTCTCTGAAGCATCTGGATGAAGCGCTTCGCCTGAATGCCGGCCTGCGCTTCCAGGCGCGCAACGATTCCGATTTCCACAACCTTGCAGAGGATCCTCGCTTTACGGAATTGTTGTATCCGGATCCGGCTGCGGATGCGGTTTCGACAGAAGGCTACTTCGGGGAAGAAGAATCTTCTTAGATGGATTCTCGTTAGACGAGTTCTCTTTCGATCGACTCTGATTACAACGACTCTCGGATGGAAACAAAAACCGCTGATCTGTTGCCGATAGAGAAGACGACGCGCGAGCGCGGACTGCGCGTGGTCGCCATCGGCGGCGGCACCGGCCTCTCCACCCTGCTGAAAGGACTCAAGCTCTTCGCGCTCTCGCCTGCGGAGATGGCCGCGGCCCGTCCCGATTCCCCCGTGATTCGAGATCTGTGTGCCGTGGTCACGGTGAGCGACGACGGCGGTTCCAGCGGACGCCTACGCAAAGAACTCAACATGCTCCCTCCCGGCGACATCCGCAACTGCATCGTCGCCCTCAGCGAGGATGAGGCGCTGCTCTCTCAACTATTCCGCCATCGCTTCGCGAAAGGTTCCGGCCTCGAAGGCCATAGCTTCGGCAATCTTTTTCTCGCCGCGCTCACCGATATTACCCATGACTTCTCCGAAGCCGTACGGCTTTCGTCGGAAATCCTGGTTACGCGTGGACATATTCATCCCGCCACCACTTCGAACATCGAACTCGAAGCGCTGATGGAAGACGGCACGCGCGTCCGTGGCGAAACAAACATCACCGCCAGTAAAGTTCGCATCCAGGAGCTTTTTCTCGTTCCGCCGAATGTCGAACCCCTGCCGCAGACGCTGGATGCGATTTCTCGCGCCGATATCATCAGCATCGGTCCCGGCTCTCTGTTTACGAGTCTCATTCCGAACCTGCTGGTGCATGGCATCGCCGACGCCATCGTCGACTCGCCAGCCACCAAGGTTTACGTCTGCAACCTGATGACCCAGGCAAATGAGAGCTTGGGGCTCACCGCGGCAGACCACATCCGCGCTCTCAATCGTCATGCGCACCGGCAGATTTTTGACTACGCGCTCATCAATCGCACTCCCATCTCGAACCAACTCAAGGCCAAGTACGCGCTTGAGGGCGCTTGCCAGATCGTGGCCGATCTCGATGCCATCGAAGCTCTCGGCGTGATTCCGGTCATGGGAGACTACCTGGAAGAAGCGGGAGTCGCGCGTCATAATACGGCGCGGGTCGCGAGCGATCTGGTGCAACTTGCTCCCAGCATGAAGAGAGAACAAAAAAGTCACTCCGCTGGAAAATTGTCGTCCTGAGCGAAGCGAAGGATCCCGCGCAAAGTAGGGGCACGTGCGGAGCCGAAACTTTCCTCCGCCCTGCGGAGCGGCTAGAATGTCCAGATATGAAATCGGCAAATGTGAAATGGCCGTTGATATGGCTGCTCGCAGCGCTCGCACTACTTGGAACTGCCGCCGCACAGCGGACTCCGGACACGGATCCCACTGCGGTCATGAATTTCCTGATCGTGAAGGAAGATAACGGAAAGCCCGTGCGCAACGCCGCCGTGATCATGCATCCCGTCAACACTCACGGCCAGCAGAGCCGGGGCGGACTCGAACTCAAGACCGACGCCGACGGCAAGACCAGCTTTGATGGCATTCCTTACGGCAAGCTGCGCGTACAGGTGCTGGCTCCGGGATTCCAGACGTTCGGCGAGGACTACGATGTCGACAAGGCTAAGCTGGACCTCACGATCAAACTGAAACATCCTCAGGATCAGTATTCGATTTATCAGGATCATCCCGGTGAAAATAAAGATGCTAAAAAGGATGAGAAGAAAGACGACAAGACGCCGCCTCCGGATCCCAGTGCCAAGCCGCAATGAGAGGTATGGGCTTCGGGCTTCGGGCTTCGGGCTTCGGGCTTCTCTCGTCTCTAAGACTCGAGGCTAGAAACTGGGACCCACTCTTCGAGTAGAATTCTGCGCATGAACTATCTTCTCAAGACCGAGCCTACGGTTTATTCCTTCGCCAATCTTCAGCGCGATAACACCACCACTTGGGATGGCGTCACCAATCCCGCCGCCGTCAAACACCTGCGCGAAATGAAGCCCGGCGAGCGCCTGGTCATCTATCACACCGGAGACGAGAAAAGCGCCGTCGGAACTGCGACCGTAGTCTCGGTGGACGCCGCGGACGCGAAGACTCCCCTGGTGAAGATCAAAGCCGGCAAGCCGCTGCCCAAGCCCGTGACGCTGGCCGAGATCAAGGCGCACAAGCTGTTCGCCGATTCTCCGCTGGTCCGGCAGGGACGGCTGAGCGTCGTGCCCTTGACCGACGCTCAGTACAAGTTCGTCTCCGGCTCTTGAGCGGCTGACGCGCAGACCTTACTGCGCTCGCGCATCTCTTCGAATTAACGCGTGGTCAATGAAGAAGCCGATTCCAATCGCCAGCGGAATCACGCCGAGAGTGGCCGCGGTCATCGCGTCGGGTTCATGGCGTCCGATCAAAGTGAAGGTGACGATATAGCCGATCGCCCCGGCTACCAGCAGAATTCCCGAGCGCCGCGAACGTGCTCCCTCGGAAAGATCCGGTTGCATCGGAACATCCACGCCGCGAGCAATCGCCGCCAACCGCTCCTCGCTGCGCAGTTTCCGAACGCGGAAGAATGTATACATAGCCGCCATCGGAATTCCAAAAGCCATGATCACTGCCGCCAATCCCACAATGTTGCCGTCCATAGTGCCTCCTGAGGCCGGCGCCAGTTCGACCTCGTCTTCCATGCGTGGCGCCGTGTCATAATTAGCTACGCGAGCCCGCGCAAAAGAGTTCCAACATTCCGCGGTGGACCCGCCGGGCAGTTTCCGGCAGATTAAATTTTCTGCAAGGACGCTAGTCAGTACCCCACCTCAGACCTTTCACATTGCCGAAGGCAGCCAATAAACAGTACATTGCTGGCAGACCCGTTTCCACTTCCAGAGCAATGAGCCTCAGTACGTTGAACGACATCTTCTTCGCTGCCACCGCGCATAATCTCGACCGCGCCATGCTTTCCCGCGAAACCGGCGCGTGGGTGCCGATTTCTTCGTCCGACCTTCGCCGCAACGTCGCAGGAACGGTCCACGCGCTGCAGCAGTGGGGTATCCACAAAGGCGACCGCGTTGCCATTCTCAGCGAGAACCGGCCCGAGTGGTCGACCGCTGACTTCGCCATCCTTCTGATCGGTGCCGTCACGGTTCCCGTCTACTCCACGTTAACTCCGGAGCAAACCGCCTACACTCTGCGCGACTCCGGAGCTACCGTCATTTTCGTTTCTACGGAAGCTCAACTCCGAAAGATCCAAACGATTCTTGCGCAAACCCAACTTCAACGAATCGTAGTGATGGATCAACTCCAGATCCCCATCGACCTGCCAGTACCCTGTGCGCTCATGTCTCAGTTCATGACGCAGGGTCCGGACGCCCTCGAGCCCCAGACCGAATCTTTCGCCCGCTCCATTCAGCCCGACGACCTCGCCACCATCATCTACACCTCAGGCACGACCGGCACGTCGAAGGGCGTCATGCTCACCCACGGCAACATGACCTCCAATATCACTTGCTCACTGCTCGGCTTCGACATGCATCCCGGCCTGATCAGCATTTCGTTTCTTCCGCTCTCGCACGTCACCGCCCGCCACGTCGATTTCGCCATGATGTACCACGGCGTCACTCTCGCCTATTGCCCCTTCATGGAGCGCCTTCCCGAAACTCTGCGTGAAGTGCAACCGACGGAGTGCGTGTCAGTACCGCGGGTCTACGAAAAGATTTACGCCAAGGCCGAAACTTCGGCCCGCGGATTTCCCAATCGCGCGATCTATCGCTGGGCCCTCTCGGTCGGCCGCGCCAACAAGCCAGCGATTCTCGCCGGAGAAACTCCTGCCTCGATCAGTTGGAAGCTGGCGAATAAACTGGTCTTCTCTAAGATTCGCGCTGGCATGGGCGGCAAGGTCACAACATTCATCTCCGGCGGCGCACCTCTCGGCCGCGAACTCGCGGATTGGTATGCCACCGTCGGCATCCGCATCCACGAAGGCTACGGCTTGACCGAAACTTCTCCAGTCATCGCCGTCAACACCCCTATCCACCATCGCATCGGAACTGTCGGCAAAATCCTGCCCAACCTCGAAGTGCGCATCGCCGCCGACGGAGAAATTCTGGTCCGTGGCCCTTCAGTCTTCAAGGGATATTGGAATCGCCCCGAAGAAACTCAGAATGCATTTCAAGATGGCTGGTTCAAGACCGGAGACATCGGCAACATCGACGCCGATGGATATCTCTCGGTCACCGACCGCAAGAAAGAACTGATAAAAACTTCAGGCGGAAAATTCATCGCTCCGCAACCCATCGAGAACACTTTGAAGTTGTATCCGCTAGTAGGAACAGCCGTCGTCGTTGGAGACAAGCGCAAGTTCGCCTTCGTTATAATTTCGCCGAACTTCACACTACTCGAAGAATTAGCGCGCGCCAACAACATAACTTTTTCTTCGCGCACCGAGCTCGTAGCCGATCCGAAAATTCAAGCGCTCTACGAAGGATTTGTAGAAGACGTAAACCAGAATCTCGCGCGCTTCGAAAAACTAAAACGCGTCCTGCTGCTTCCCGACGAATTCACCGCTGACAACGGCGCGCTCACGCCCACGCTAAAACTCCGCCGCCGCATAATCGAAGATCGCTATCGCAAACAGATCGACGAAGTTTACGCCCAAGCGGAAGCCGCATCACCCTAGCGATGTTGTCATTCGGGATATTGACATTAGCGATGTTGTCATTCCGAAGCGGCGCAGCCGCAGAGGAACCTGCTTTCCTGTCCGCCACGGCGCCCTCGTCACATCGGGACTATCCCATCCCAGCCAGGTTTTCATTACAATGGACCCATGACCGACCCACTCTTAATCGCTGGCCGCACCTTCCGCTCGCGCCTCATTGTCGGCACGGGAAAATACAAATCTTTCCAGGAAACTGCGCGCGCCCTCGAAGCCAGCGGCGCAGAGATGGTCACAGTTGCCGTCCGCCGCGTCAACCTCGATCGCAACAAGGAATCGCTGCTCGACTATATCGATCCGAAGAAGTATTTTCTGCTGCCGAACACCGCGGGCTGCTACACCGCGGATGAAGCTATTCGCGCCGCACGCCTCGGCCGCGAGGTCGGACTCTCGGACTGGGTGAAGATCGAAGTCATCGGCGACCAGGCCACGCTTTACCCCGATGTGCAAGCCACGCTCGAGGCCACGCGCGTTCTGGTCGGCGAAGGATTCACCGTTCTGCCCTACACCTCCGACGACATTGTCTACGCCAAGCGCCTGGTCGATGCCGGCGCGGCCGCCGTGATGCCGCTCGGCGCTCCCATCGGCAGCGGCATGGGCATTCAGAACCAGGCCCACATCCGCATCCTGCGCGAAATGATCACCGGCGTTCCGCTGATTATCGATGCCGGAGTAGGCACAGCCTCCGACGCCGCCATCGCCATGGAACTCGGAGCTGACGCCGTCCTCATGAATACAGGAATCGCCGGCGCGCAAGATCCGGTGCTGATGGCCGAAGCCATGCACCACGGCGTGCTGGCCGGACGCCAGGCCTACCTGTCAGGCCGCATGCCGAAGAAGTTGTACGCCACAGCCAGTTCCCCGCTAGAAGGCGTAGTGCGCTAGATCGTGTAGGACCGGGTCTTTGACCGGTCGCCGAGCGCAGTCCGGCCCCGCAAGCCATGAGCAATTCTTCAGAACGCGCTGCAGATTCAACCACCGCCATCGCTCCAATGCTCTCAGTTCGCCGCGGAGCAAAGGCCATTGAGTTCTATAAGGCAGCATTCGGAGCACGGGAGTTGTACCGCGTTGACAATGACGACGGAGATGTAGTGGCTCGGCTCTCCGTAGGTCGCGCCGAGTTCTGGGTCGCTGACGAATCTCCAGAGAACAAAAACTTTAGCCCTGAATCTCTCGGAGGAGGTTCTGTACGGATGGTGATGGTTGTGGGAGATCCGGATGCCGCGTTCGAACGGGCCGTCGCGGCGGGAGCTACAGTGGTGTGGCCAGTGGCCAACCAATATGGCTGGCGCTTGGGACGAATCGTCGATCCCTTCGGCCATCACTGGGAAATCGGCAAACCGCTGCAGTAGTAAATCCGCAATAAAAAAAGGACGGCCGCAGCCGCCCGATTCACAGCCAAATCTACCTCAGAGCATCTTCACGCCGTTAACGTGAATGGAATCGCCACTCTGCGTTCCGGTCACAGCGACATGGTGTCCCGCATGACCCTTCAGCGCATCCTGGTTATCCACGGCCAGAACTCTCGAATCGCCGTCGGTGACGACTACCATCTTCTCGCCCGCCGTCACGCATTTCTGAGCGCACGCCGCGCCGGCAGCGCCCGCCATCTTCGCGCCGCATTTCGCGTCAGTCACCCAACCATTTACGGTGGTGCTCTTCCCCATATCGTCAACCGCCAAAGCCGTCAGGGCGAACACAAACAATACTGCAAGACAAAGCACTAGAACTTTTCTCATGGCCGATTTTTCTCCTTTTTGAAATTCCGATCGCGGTCGGCAGGTGAATGGCAGGAAATCTAATCCCAGGTGCGGCAGCAACTCAACGCCGCTGATCGGCGATCGACAATCAACGATCAACGTCCCAAACTATACCACACAGGAACCTTCCCGTTGTCACGCACGCGGACGCTTTCCGCGCTGGAATACGCGGAAGCATGCCTTCACTTTTTTGCTGAGTGATTCGCTGGAGGTACTGGAGTCGCCGCCACTGACGGGACGTACACATATTCTCCCGGGCGCAAATACCGCAACTGCTCGCGCGCTTCCTTCTCGATCGCTTTTTCGTCCGTCTGCAATCCCTGAATCTTCTGCGCGTAGAGTTCGTTTTCCTTCTGCTCCAGCGCAATCCGCTTTTGCAGGGATTTGTATTCAAGGCGCTTCTGTTTGTAGATAATCATCCCGTTGACGCCGAACATCACGTGTACAAACAGTAAGCCGGTACTCACCGCTACGGTGATCGTCGCGATGCGCCGCCGCAAGGAATAAACTCGCATCCCCAATGGACGAAAAATCCCTACCCATGAAGCGGCCAACGCCTCAGCCTGTGGCGCTCTCTCGGCCATCGCGCGTAACCCATCTTGCGGACTAGGAAATCGCCGAATTCTTGAACTATCGTCCACTCGAAAATCCATTGCCTCGCCGCCTCGCTCAACATCGCTGAACCGTCTTCGGAAGACGTCAGCATCTCAGTGGACTGCTCTGTTGCCTGTGACGTCAAGCGAAAGTTTTCTCGCCGCAAAGATTGCGAACCAACTTGGTTACATATAACCGTCAACTTCCGCTGCGTGGCTTGAGAGCTGCTACTCTCTCATCATCAGTTGACCGATGTCTGACCGCTGAGAGCTGAAAGCCGATTTTCTATGACCGACAAACGAATCGTCCTCACGACCGCTGGCTCGGAAGAAGAAGCGAACAAGATTGCGCGGCACTTAGTGGAACGACGCGCGGCTGCGTGCGTCAACATCGTCCCGCAAATTACATCGATCTACCGATGGAAGAATAATGTTGAAGAAGCTCGCGAGTGGCTCTTGATCGTCAAGACAACGGCCGCGGCCTTTGAAGCAGTGCGCGATGCAATTGCAGAACTCCACTCCTACGAAGTCCCCGAATGCGTCTGCCTGACCATCGAAGATGGGTCACCGAGCTATTTGGATTGGATCGCCGAATCCGTCTCAGTGGAAGGATGACCGAGGCTGATACTCGGAAGCCACAGACCATTTTCCTGAATAATTTGATTTTGCTTTATCCGTAAAATCCGTGCAAATCCGTGGCCAAGGCCGTTCTAGATCGCGGCCAAGCCCATTTCCAGATCGTCAAGAATGTCATCGATATCCTCTATCCCCACCGAGATGCGCACCATGCCGTCAGTGATGCCGATCGCCTTGCGTCCTTTTACGCCGAGTCCGGCGTGCGTCATGGTTGCCGGATGCGAGATCAGCGTCTCCACTCCGCCGAGCGATTCTGCCAGCGAGCAGACGCGGAGTTTCTTGAGCATCTTGTTGGCATTCTTCAGCGATCCCGTCTCAAACGTGATCATCGACCCGAAGCCGCTCATTTGGCGCTTCGCCAGTTCGTGCTGCGGATGATCCTTAAGCCCCGGATAAAAAACTTTCTTCACCTTCTTATGCTTCGCCAGAAAATCCGCGACGATGCGGCCGTTGCGGTCGTGGATCTCCATGCGCGCGGCAAGCGTCTTCACCCCGCGCAGCAGAAGCCAACATTCGAACGGAGAAAGTATTGCGCCCGCCGCCTTCTGCAGGAATGCCAACTTTTCCGCTTGCTCGGGCTTGCTGCATACCACGACGCCTCCGAGTCCATCGCTGTGCCCGTTGAGAAATTTCGTGGTCGAATGCAAAACCATGTCCGCGCCCAGCGCCAGCGGCTGCTGAAAGTACGGAGACATGAACGTGTTATCCACCACCAACTCGGCTTTCTTGCGGCGGCAAATCTGGCTGATCGCCGCGAGATCGCTTAACTTCATCAGCGGATTCGTTGGCGTCTCCACGTACACCATGCGCGTGTTTTTGCGAATCGCACGCTCCACGTTTTCGGCATCCGAAGTATCCACGTAGGAAAATTCCAGTCCGAAGTTGGTCAGCACCTGGTTAAACAGCCGCGGAGTTCCGCCATACAAATCGTTCCCACAAACCACGTGATCGCCCGACTTCAACATGCACGCGACCGCGTTGATTGCAGCCATGCCGCTGGCAAACACCGGCGCTGCAACTCCGCCTTCGAGCGATGCGAGGTTTTCTTCCAGGCGCGTTCGCGTGGGGTTCGAGACGCGGGAATATTCGTAGCCCTTGTTCTCGCCGATGCCCTGCTGCACGTAGGTTGAAGTGGGATAGATCGGGACCGTTACCGACCCAGTTAGAGGATCGGGTTGCTGTCCGTCGTGGATGGCGCGCGTGGCAAAACCGAGTTGCTGAGTGGATTTCATTCGACAGTTCCAATTTGGGAAGTGCTGGAGTTGGGAGGGTACCCCCCCTCCCCCCGGTATATTAGAATCTTCAACTTAGCGGCAAAACGCGAAAAGATCCAATTGAATCAGTTAGTTGCGGGTAAAATCTTGAAAGCAAAGGGCTTATGCAATGCTTGCAGCTGTAAGCCCTTTAGAATCAGCGCACAGCTTTAAGACTTATCGTGCAAAATACTGAGGGCAAACAAGTTAGTCGCAAAAAATGGCTCGTAGACCAATCGCGATGGCGTTTGTGCATGCCAATCTCAGTCCGACGACTATGTAAGGGTTTCACCTCGCTGTCGTTTGAGTCAAGGAGAATTCCGGGAGATCTTTAACCACGGAGGGCACCCTTCGACTGCGCTCAGGGCAGGCTCGGTCACACGGGGTAAGGCTCGCTGAAAATTCCAGCGAATCGACTTAGACTCCGCCCTCGAAGATCTTCTTCGACAGATACCGCTCGGCCGAATCCGGAATGATCGTTCCCACACGCTTCCCCGCGCCCAGTCGTTTCGCCACTTGCAAAGCTGCAAACACCACCGCTCCGCCGCTGGACCCTGCCAGCACACCCTCGCGCGCCGCGAGCTGCTTCACCGTGGCAAAAGCATCTTCATCGTTCACTGCGATTACTTCATCGCATACCGCTGGGTCAAATGTTTCTGGGATGAAATTATTTCCGATGCCTTCGACTTTGTGCGGGCCGGCCTCTCCACCGCCGAGGACGGAACCTTGCGTGGTCACCGCAACTTTCAACACTCCCGGCACATGCTTTTTCATGTAGCGCGCCACACCAGAAAAAGTTCCGCCCGTGCCGCAGCCCAGAACCACGGCGTCGAGTTTTCCATCCATCTGCTCGAACATTTCAACGGCGGTGGTTTCGTAGTGGTAATCAGGATTCGCCTGGTTCTCGAACTGCCCCGCCATAAACGCACCGGGATCCCTGGCCACCAGTTCTTTCGCGCGCCGAATCGCGCCTTGCATGCCCTCTTGGTCGGGAGTGCGATCGACCTGGGCGCCGAGCGCCCGCATGATGATGACTTTTTCCTGCGAGAAGTTTTCCGGAACGAACAGCTTGACCTTATATCCGCGATTCACTCCGATCAGCGCCAGCCCGATTCCAGTATTGCCCGCCGTCGCTTCCACAATCGTGCCCCCGGGCGCGAGCTTGCCTTCCTGCTCGGCTCTGCGAATGATGCCAATGGCGGCGCGATCCTTCACGCTCCCGCCCGGATTCAAATATTCGAGTTTGGCAAAGATGTCGGCCGAGCCGGCGGGAACCAGACGTTTCAGGCGGAGCATGGGAGTGCCGCCGACCAACTGCGTGATGTCATCGGCGACCTCTAAACGGGAGACTTCAGAGTTTTTCAAGTGCACGTTACAGGGTAAGGGGGAGAGTTCGAAATCGTCAATCGCAACGGGGACTTAGTTACCGGCAGGACGGTTACCATCGTCATCTCTCGCCAGTCCGCATTCTGGTTGCGCACGCACTCAAGGTTTTCCGCCATTTCACCGATCTGACAGGTTGGCCGGCAATTCAGGAGAGCCAATGCGTCGACGAATCGTTGGATTGGCCTTTTTCTGTGTATCCGTGTGCGCGGACCCGGTCATCCTGAAGGCGCAGGACTTTAAGCTCTTTGACCGCACGGTTCAGGTCCATGGCTACGTGTCGCAAGGATTCGTTTACACCAACGACAACAATTGGCTGACCATGGACACCAGCTCCGGCAGTGCCGCCATGACCGATATGGCTTTGAACGCATCCAGCCAGATCACAGACAAGCTCCGGGTCGGCGCGCAAGGCTATGATCGCAATCTGGGCCAACTCGGGCAATACCATCCCTCGCTCGACTGGGCCCTGGCGAATTACCGTTTCAAAAGTTGGTTCGGCGTTCGAGGCGGCAAAGTCAAAACCACACTCGGACTTTACACGGACACTCAGGATTTGGACTTCCTCCGAGTCTTTGCGCTGCTTCCGCAGAGCATCTATCCGGCCGACCTGCGCGACGCCACCATCGCCCACCTGGGCGGCGATGTCTACGGCAACATTTCCCTTAAGCACGGCCTCGGTGATCTCTCCTACACCGCCTACGCTGGCCATCGCAGCGACAGCATTTACAGCGGCTACGCCTATTTCCTAAGCCAGTACGCAACGTACCTCAAGAGCTTTGGTGGCCTGCAGTATGGCGCAGACCTACACTGGCGCACGCCTTTGAAGGGACTTCTGGTAGGAGGTTCCCGCCTGGATGAGGACATTACCGGAAAGGGCGTGGGCGTGAGCCCTTTCAACTATATGGCCGGCGTGCAACCCTACTACGAGTCTTCGAAAGCCGACTGGGTGAACCAGGTCTATGGGGAGTACGAAAGGGGCAAACTGCGGGTCGACTCCGAGTACCGGCGTTACTGGCGCAACCAGCAAGTGTTCAACGGCACGTCCGAAGACTTGGCCGACATACGGGGATGGTATGTCTCCGGCGCCTACCGGGTTTCGAAGCGATTTCAATTCGGCTCTTATTACTCCCGCTACACAGTCACCAACAGGACCGCCGGCCTGCTTAGCGCCATCGCGACTCCGGCAACCGATACCAGCCTCCCGGCAAACCATGACTATGACAAGGTTGTTGCCGGACGGGTTGACCTAAACCGGTTCTGGAATGTGAAGGTGGAAGGCCACTTCATGAATGGCTACGGCGACGCTCCGTATCCCAACGGATTCTACCCCCAAGTGAATCTGCACGGGTTCAGCACAACCACGAACGCTCTGGTCGTCAAGACCAGTTTTAATTTCTAAACGAGGGGAGGCCGTCGACCGAACATCGCGATGAAAAACGAAAGGTCTCCTCTTCTCTTTACCGTCGGCGTAATCCTAGTCGCAATGCTTGGCCCTTTCCCTGTTCTGGCCAGCGACTTCAAGCTGATTGCCAATTCAAGCTTGAAAGCAGATGCCGTTTCCGCGGAGGAACTGAAGAAAATCTTCCTGGAGGAGAGTAGCTCGCTGAGCGACGGAACGCACGTCGAACCCGTACTGGAAAGTGATGGGCCGGTTCACCGGGCCTTCCTGCAACAGTGCCTCGGCAGAAGCAGCGACGATTTGCAGACCTACTACCGCGCTCTGGTGTTCACCGGCAGAGGTTCCATGCCGAAGGAACTGAGTTCCGATGCCGGGGTGGTCGCCTATGTCGCCAGGACGAGGGGCGCCATCGGTTATGTAAGCATCGCAACCAGCACGGAGGGTGTGAAGACTCTTACCCTATTGGACAGCAAGGACAATGCACAAAGAAAGGTGATTCGCCGTGTCAAGCCGGAATACCCGGAGACCCTGCGGCGGCTTAACATTGGCGGCACTGTTCGTTTGCGAGTAACGATCTCGGCCAAGGGCAATGTCGAGGAGGTCGAGTTGCTGGGAGGGAATCCAATTCTGGGTGAGGCTGCGATAGTTGCCGTGAAGCAATGGGTTTATACCGCCGGCCATTCCCGTGACCTCATCGAAGTCAGCATCCCGTTCGATCCCCACTCATAATTCTCTTCCGGTGCCGCGCCTCACGCCTACGGCGAGTCTGAAGTTGTTTCCACAGCGAAAAATCCGAGCACGACCGGCGGAATCGGGCAAGCCGCCAAGCGATTAACTGAGCCAGACAGAAAAGTTGAGCGTGAGGGCAATGGTAATCACGCAAGGCAATGGCAGGCGTGAATGGCGCGGGCTAAGCTTGGCATAAGCCGTTGTGTGGAATCGTGCGGGGGTTATTTTTGGCTGAGTGGCGCAAGCTGGTTTGCGGCGTGATGATCGCTGTGCCGATCATTGTTCCGGCGATTGTGATGTTGCCAGCGCCGCTGCTGGGGCAGGACTCAGAACGGGCCATGCTCCACAGCGATGGAGGAGCATCGCTGAACGGGAAAGCTGCGCCTAATTCTTCCGCGATTTTTCTGCACGATCGCATCGAGACCCGCCCGGAAAGCACCGCCAAGATCGACACTGAAGGTTCCACGATAACCGTGCTGCCGCGCACCGTGTTGGTTTTTGAGGGGGAAGAACTCATCCTCGAACGAGGCGGCCTGCAACTGAATAGTGCCCGCGGAATGAAAGTGCGCGTGAACTGCATGACGATCATTCCCCTGACGCAGGACTGGACGCGTTACGACGTCAGCGATGTCGGCGGAAAAGTCATGGTGGCTGCCTACGAAAATGACGTCAAGATTCACGATGCGGGCGCGGCCGTTCGGCAGTCGAAGCAGGCCGGACCGCCGGACGTGACCGTACATCGAGGGGAGCAAATTACTCGAGACGAAAGATGCCGCACAGGGTCTACTCCCGCTCCGGTGGACGCCAAAGGAGCGATCCTGAATGGCCCTTGGGCAAGAGGAACTGGAATCGTGGCGATCGGCGTACTTACATGCTGGGCTTTATGCCGAGGGGGCGAACCCGTCAGCCCGGTTTGGCCTTAGCGGCTCACGGTAGTTTGGGCAATCTGCGATTAAATCTGACAATTTTCTACGAGGCAATTCTCTAGCTGCCGCTGTGCAGCCGATCGATATCGGCATTGGTATAGACGCGGGTCGCGCGCCGAGTCTTCGCTCTGCCATAGGCCGCTCCTTCGACCACAGTGACTCCATAGCCACGTTCGCGTAGTTCCTGCACCGTGGTCATCTCTGAGACTCCAGTGTCGAGAATACTTGCCGGAAGCTCGTTGGAAGCCGACTCAGCGGTAAAACTGATCTCGATGACGCTGGGCGCGTGTGCGCCGTAGTAGATGGGAAACAAATCCGTCGCGGGCTGAGCGTCTGCGGCTGGCGGCAGGACTGTCTGATCTGCGGCGCCGGCAATCAGGACGCCCGTCGCATTGCTGGCGCCGACCTGGAGCGGAGGGTCGGTCAACGTAATGGAAGGCGTGGAAATGGAACGCGCGAAAACAGGCGACCCGTAATTCATCAGATACTGCGGGCCCGAGGGAAAGTTCGTATCCTGACCGATGGCGATACCAAGAGTTGAAAGAACGAATAACATAACGCAAAGGCGGACGCGCATTGGAAACCTCCGAGTTGCCGCAGTTGTCGATTATGAAACAGAAGAAGGGATCGAGGCGAGAGTCGTTGGACTCTATTTAGGGCTCTGATCCTTACCTTAATGCGGCTTCGGGTCTGGGCTCTGGGCGGGCGTTTCGGGCTGCATCGACTGTAACTCGCGGCGCCTGCGGCGGCCGGCGCGCAGCAGGAAAAACATGTAGAGAACGATCCCAATATTCGCGGCAAACATCACCGAGCGCACGATCGTGATGCCGCGCATTAGCTCCCGGATTTCGAGCGGGAGAAGCAGAGTACCGGAGACGAAGGCAAGCCATTCTGCCCAGGTACGTTGCTTCCACAGGCCGTAGGCCTCAGCAAAACGCAAGCAGGAGTAGGTGAAGGCGAGTTCCGCGGCGGCCCACAAGCGCGCGTCGGTCAGGTTGTCGGCGAAATCGAGAAAGAGTTGCGCCCAGTGCCGGTCGGTGCTGATGTGCAACAGAGCAAGCAGGCTCTCGGCGTACACCCAGGCATCTTTGTGGACGAGCAGGAGGGCGCTGAGGCCAATCAACAAAACAAAAATGCCCTTGGCGAACTCGAAAGAAGCGACCGCGCGCAGGAGGTTTTTCTGGGCGGTTTGCAGGTCGATTTTCGTGGCCGAGAGCATACGGCGCGCAAGGAATTCTCAGGGTACCACGGTTGGCGCAACGTTTTCAGGTTTCCGATCCTTCAGAATCAGCGTTTCCCGGAGCGAACCGCGGCGCGAAGTTCGTTCACAATTTCGCGAGAGGCCTTGATGGCTGCGGCATGCTGGTTGACGTTGAACGAGATCGCGCCAACGCGAGCGTGTCCGCCGCCTCCGTAGCGCTCACAAATCTTCGCGAGATTGACGACCGGCTCTTCTGGAGCCCAAGGGTTCGAGCCCACCGAGACCTTCACGCGGAAGCTGCTCTTGCTGAGTCCCACACTGTAGATGGATTCGGGATGGAGATAGTAAGGAACGAATTTGTTATAGCCTTCGAGATCTTGATCCGACACATCGAAGAAAATGGTCCCATCGACGCACTCAGTACGCTGCCTGAGAATTTCAATCGAGAGTTCGTGGCGGCGAAGCAGCGGAGGCAGCAGCGGAGCCACGAAGGGCACTTCCAGAATTTCAGCCAGCGACTTCGTGGCAAGAAGTGGAATGAGGTTGGGGACGAAGCGGTCTGGCGCGGATTCGATGACCATGGTCAGCTTCATGGCGGGCGCCTGCATCTCGACGGCGGTCTTGGCATCGGCGTAGAGCGCGGCGTCGATGACGTCGGTCCAATGCACCAGGTCAGCCAGCGGAGTGGGATCGAAGCCGAAGCGCTGCTGCGCGATCATGGCGATAAAACTGGTGCAGGATTTGAAATCCGGATCGTAGAACTTTCGATTGCTCTGGTCGCGCTCAAAGTGCGCCGCATCCTCCGGCGAGAGAAACGCGCTTAGATGATGGTCGAACCACCAGGTGATTTTCGGCGAAGGGGAATATTTGAAATCGACGATGGCGTTTTCGTCGCCATCGAAATGAGATTCGTCAAACAGCGACCCCGCGCGATGCACGAGACCTGAGAAGACAAACTCGGCGTCGTCACGAATGCGCTCGCGATAAAAGCGGGAAAAGATGGCGGCGGAAGAAGCGCCGTCGAAACATTTGTCGTGATAAAAGACTCTGACTTTCAAATGAACGCCCCAGTTCGCCAAAGATCCCGCCGCCGGCAAAGGCACTATCCCAGTGCATTTCGGGCGGCAGGGGAAAGCTAATAGGAATGACAGCTTGGAGGAAGAAAGTCAAGGGCGATCGATTGCGGGCGGTGGCTCAGTCTGAAGTTTCGTCTTTGGCGACACCTTAAGCGGGGCCGCCTTGCAGGCGAAGCGAAGGATCTCCTAAATCGATGGGTGTATCTATCGGAGATCCCTCACCCGGCTGAAGTGCGCCGGGTTTCGGGATGACGCCCCTGAAAGATGACGCCCCTCAAAAGGGAGACAGACTCGACTGAGCCTATCCCGCCTGCTTCTGAGCCAGGTCGCCAATTATGGGCAGCTTGAACATCTGGCCCTGGTTCGCTTTGAGCAGCAGGATGATCCAGAGAACTAATGCCCCCAACATAACAAGCAGGTGAAGCGGTCCGGTCAGCAAAATCAAGAACGGAACGAAGGTCAAAATCGAGAGCAGGACCTGAATAGCGAACACCGCCACGCTGAAGAAAATGCTTTGGTAGGAATGGAAGCGGACGAACCGGCTCTGGTTGTAGGGAGCGGTCGCAAGAAAGACGATTGCTGGAATAAAGGTTATGTAGGCCAGCATCCCGGCCATGTTGTCAGTCATTCCCGTCGCAGCCGCGGCGGGCGTGCCTGCGGTCCGGCCGGCGCACGCCGCGCAGGTGGTCGTGCCATCGGCGATCTGAGTGCCACACATATTGCAAAATGCCATTGAAGCCCCCCTATTTTCGCTGGGAACCCCGGCTTCTTTTAAGCCACGTGCCTTCGGCCCCGAACGACGATCCGGAAAAATACCAGAAAATCACACGGGAAGCAATCAACAAGTTTGTGGTTGGGGCGAGATTAGTTCGCAGGACTCTGCCGTTCCGCAAAGTGGCCCACCACGGGGAGCTTGAACATCTCGCCTTGCAGAGCCTTCACCACGAGTACGACCCAAACTGCAAAAAACGCGAGCGGGATCACCACAGAAACCAGCAGGATAAGCAACCGGCCGAGCGTTGGAATGAAAAACAGAGCGACCCCCGCAACCCTCAGCATCGCGCCGATAACCAGGGCCGCAAGGCATAATCCGAGGCATTGAAAAGAATGAAAGCGCAGGAACCGATTCTTGCTGTAAGGCGGGACTAAAAGAAAAACGATCGCCGGAAGAAGGAAGTACGCCAGGGCCCCGGCGAGCGTCTCGGGGATCCCGCCCACGGTGCCGCGTGCGCGGGCGGCTTTCTTAGGATGCATCGGGTGGCCGCAGTCGGGACAACAAGCGGCGGTATCGGGCATGGAAACGGCGCAGGCGGGGCAGGAAATCGGCATGATTGAGGGTAACTCGTTGCCGCGCACCTTATCAGAACGCGGTGCGGCATGGCAAACATCGCGCGGCATCCCGTTAAAGAGATTGACCCGCCATAATCTGAGTAGTACTGTTCACAGCAAATTTCTGCAAGGGCGCTTAGTGTGCCCGTTGGCTTGGGGGGTGCAACTTCATGTTCTGTTCGAGCTGTGGAAACGAAGTTCCAATGGGTGAGAGGTTCTGCCGGGTATGCGGAAAGGAAGTTTCCGTCGCTGCAGCGCCAGCCCCCACTCTTGGACCGGCGGCTGAGGGCACAGTTTTCCCGGCGCAGACGAGCGGTAAAGCAATCACTAGTCTGGTTTGCGGTCTTTTTCTGTTTGCCTTTCCGCTGTCGGTCCTGGCGATAATATTTGGGCATCTCGCCGTTTCCGAGATCCGCAGGAGCGCCGGGCGACTCAGGGGCGAAGGTATGGCTATCGCTGGACTTATTCTGGGCTACGTCGGGCTGGCGATTATTCCAGTGATCCTGATCATCGCTGCGATTGCGATTCCTAATCTCTTGCGGGCACGCATAGCGGCGAACGAAGCATCGGCGATACGCTCGGTTCAAGACTTAATCGTTTCCGAGACTGGTTACGCTTCGTCCCATCCCGACGCGGGATATACCTGCTCGCTGGCGGATCTTGCTGACGCTGGGTTAATCGACAGGCGGTTAGCCAACGGACCGAAATACGGATATATCTTTGAACTGCTAGGATGCCGCGCGCGCGCCGGGAACCCGGCAAACGTGAGGTATCAGGTGGTAGCCTACCCCCAAGCCCCCAATCAATCGGGGACGCGATCATTTTGCTCTGACGAATCCGGGACCATCAAGGTGGATGTGACCGGCTCACGCCAGCATTGCATGGTGAATGGATCAAATTTGTTTTAGAGAAGCAGAATCGTTGCCGCAGGTGTTGGCGCGATTGTTCGTTCAGGCCGGCTGCCTTTTGCGGCAGTCTTCGCAAACGCCATAAATCTGAAAAGTGTGACGAGTTGTGGCGTAGCTGTGCCTGCGACCGATTTCCTTCTCCAATTGTTCGACTTCGCGAGAAAAAAATTCCACCGAACCGCCGCACTCCGTGCAGACCATGTGGTGATGGCTGCGGCGGTTGTACTGATGTTCGTAACGGGCGATGCCGTCGTGGAAGGCGACCTCGCTGGCCAGTCCGCACTCGGCCAGCAGCTTGAGAGTGCGGTAGACGGTGGTGTAGCCGATGCCGGCATCTTTTTTTTGAACGAGGCGGTGAAGTTCGTCGGTAGAGAGATGGTCGCGCGTTTCGAGAAACGAGCGCAAGATGGTGTCGCGCTGCGCCGTCTGTTTGAGGCCGACGCGCTTGAGGTGCTGGTGGAGAATCTCCTGGGCCTCGCGCACCATCTCACGCGAGATGGAGGGCTGGTCGTCGATTCGCTTCTGCAGCATGAAGGGTCAGAATAGCACCGGGGCATCTTGAAAATGAAATTCATTTTCAGTGCGGCGTGGCCAGTTCAAGAAAATCTTCAACACAGAGGTCACAGAGGATCACAGGGTAAATCTGAGCGTTATCGCTGCTAGAATCAAACCTTATTCATGAGCACTTTGACTGTCACTGGCGTTCCTGCTGCCCGGCGTTCGGCCGGCCTTCGCGTTTTTTTGTGGCTGCTATTGATTTTGCTTGTGCTGGTTGCGGGCGGGGCGGCTTACGCCTACTTCGTCGCGCGCTCAGCCTTGCCGCAGCTTGATGGAACGCTCGCAGTAAAAGGACTTTCCGCGCCGGCGAAGGTGACGCGAGACGGCCACGGCGTGCCCGCAATCGAGGCCGCGACGCTGGAGGATTTATTTCTGGCGCAAGGCTACGTGACGGCGCAGGACCGGCTCTGGCAGATGGACGCGATGCGGCGCTTTGGCAGCGGAGAACTTTCAGAAATTCTGGGGCCGGACTTGCTGAAGGTCGATCGCGGGCAGCGCATTCTGGGCCTGCGGGCGGCGGCGCGGAAATCATTGCTGATGGCGAGTCCGCGTGATCGTTCCTATTTCGACGCATATGCGCGGGGAGTGAATGCGTTCATCGAGACTCATGGCAGCAGCCTTCCCATTGAATTCCGTATTTTGAAGTACCGGCCGAAGCTGTGGCAAGCCGAAGATTCCATCGTCATCGCCAATCAGATGGTGAAGGATCTCAACTACTACGCCTTTGGCGACACATTCTCGCGAGAAAGAATTCTGGCCAAGCTTGGGCCGGAGCTGACTTCCGATTTGTATGTGAACCGCTCGTGGCACGATCGTCCGCCGACGGTCATGCGCGAAGACCTCACCGATGAGGAAAATCCGGGCGACTCGAACGACGACGATGACGATGATGACGACGGTCCCGATAACTCGGTCACGCAGCAAAGAGGAAGTGGCGCAGGGACCGAAATCTGGGCGCAGCACGCGCCGGAAGCGGTGAACGGATCGAACGACTGGGTGATCTCAGGAGCGCACACAGTCACGGGAAAACCGCTGTTGTCGAATGACATGCACCTGCATCATCAGATGCCGAACCTGTGGTACGAAGCGCATCTCAAGCTGGTAAACCAGTCGGCCAATCAATCGGACAATCTCGACGTAGCAGGTGTTACGCTGCCCGGAATGCCTTACGTAATCGTCGGCCACAATCAACGCATCGCCTGGGGATTCACGAATGTCGGCCCTACTGTCGCCGACGCATTCATCGAGAACTTCAACGCGCAGGGTCAATACCAGACGCCGCAAGGCTGGCAGCAGCCGGAGCACCGCGCCGAGGTGATTCATGTGAAGGGTCAGCCGGATGTCGCGCTCGATGTGAAGATCACGCGGCACGGGCCGATCATTTCAGACATTCTGACCGACACCTTGCCCGGAGAGACGCGGCAGATCGCGCTGCGCTGGACGTTGTATGACGGGCTGCACATGCCATTCTTCGATGTCGATACGGCACAGAACTGGGAGGAATTCCGCAAGGCGTTTTCGCAACTCGACGCGCCGGGGCAGAACGTGGTTTATGCCGACGTGGATGGCAACATCGGTTATCAGGCGACGGGGCACGTTCCGATTCGCGCCAAAGGCGATGGCAGTTTGCCGGTCAGCGGCGCCGACGATGCTCACGAATGGACGGGTTACATTCCTTTCGACAAGCTGCCGAGCATCTACAATCCTCCCTCGGGCGTGATCGCGACGGCGAATGGACGCATCACACCGGATGGCTATCGCAATTCGATCAGCGCCGAGTGGGAGGCGCCGTGGCGCGCCGAGCGCATTTATCACGTGCTCGAATCAGGTCGCAAGTTCGCAGCCGCCGACATGCTTGCCCTGGAGAACGACGTTCATTCGGAAAACGATCTTTTCGCGGCGGAACGGTTTGTTTACGCCATCGACCATGCTGCGAAGCCCTCCGCGCGTGCCAAGCAGGCGGCGGAACTGATGCGCAACTGGGATGGGCGAATGCTCGCCTCATCCGCAGCGCCCACGATTGCCGCGCGCTCGGCGCAAGAGTTAACGCGGCTGCTGCTCGAGCCGCGGCTGGGACCGGCGCCGCAGGATCCCGAGCATGAGGAAACCACTTTGAGTTGGAAGACCTACCATTGGGAAATGCGAACGGTGTGGTTGCAAAATGTTCTGCTCCATCAATGGAAGCGCTGGCTGCCGGAAAAATATTCCAACTACAACGAACTGCTCACTGCCGCCGTGGAAGCTGCAGTGAACGAGTCGGGAGCTCCGCAGGATCTTTCTTCGTGGCACTGGGGCAGCATGAACGCAGTAGAAATCGAGCACCCGGTGCTCGGAAAGATTCCGCTGATTCGGCGCTGGGCCGCGCCGGGAGTGAATGAGCAGTCGGGCAGCGGCTACACCGTGAAAGCTGTGACGGCGCATCACGGGCCGTCAGAGCGATTTACCGCAAACATGGGGGACCTCGACCAATCCACTTTGAACACAGTTACCGGACAGGCCGGAAACTTTCTAAGTCCCTATTACATGGATCAATGGAAGGCCTGGTATGAGGGCTCAACCTTCACGCTGCCATTTACCTCGCAGGCCGTCGAATCGACGGGGGCACATCGCCTGGTGCTCGAACCAGGAAAATAGTTCTGCAAATAGCGCGTCAGCAAAACGGCTCAGAAAAAGTCGATGGATTTCACGTCGACAATATAGCCGGTGATGAGGATGGTTCCGGTTTCAATATAGTCGGTCAACAGCAAACTGTCGGTGACCGTGTCATAGACCCGCAAGTTCCCGCCTTCAGCCACGTACTCCGCCTCTCGGCTGGTGAAACCCTGCAGTCCGGTGACATCGCCATTGTCCGGCGGAATGACGACTGAGGCATTCGTTGTGTCGTAGATAGAGAGGCAGCCTCGAACTTCCCCTTGAGGATTGCTGACATCGCCAACGTTCGTGCAATCGGAGGAGCCAATAAAAAGCTGGCCGTTGACGCTCAAGTCCATGCGTTCATGGTAGCCATCGGTGATGGCGATTTCAGTCGCGGGATTGTTGTAATAGGGATCCTGCAAAGTGGTCAGATTGACCAGGTCGAGCGTGCCGCAATACGTGGCGGCGGTGGGGGCTGCGGACGGAAGTGAAGCGCAAAGAGGGCCGGTCAATGTTCCTTTCCCGGCCACATAAAGCGTTGACCCGGAAAGAAGCGCGACCGTTGCCCCATTCACAGGAATGACGGCTCCAACCGTGGGCGGCGTGGTCGTCATGTTCAGAAGCTGAACGCTGGCCTGCGTGCCTCCGCACTGCGGACCACAATTCAAGACATAGGCCGTGCTGCCGTCTGCGCTGAAGACCGCATTCACAGGACTGTCGAACCCCGTCACAGTCGTTGTGACCGGGGGCCCCGTATTCACCAGAAGAGGCGACATTACGGTCACGCTTGTGGAGTTGTTAAAAACCAGAAGCTGGCTTCCATCCGGATTCGACACCACGGTTTGCGCGTTGGGAACGCTGACGGTGGCGATGACGCTGCCTTGTTGCGAGAGACTCATCACCATGATAGCTCCCGGAGCGGGTCCGGACGTAAATGGCGCGGAGGGCACTGCCGCGTAGGCGTAACCCGTATTCAGGACGACGATGCTGCTCGTCGGTCCCGGCAAGTTTATGCTGCCGCTTTGAGCTTCCCTTCCGGTGCTGACAAGCTCCGCTGCCCAATTATTGACCACGGAATTAAAGGCGACCACGGCCGTTCGGTCGGGAGAAACCGCCATAAACGTCGGACCACTGCCGGCGCTGATTTCGCCCCCTCTGATCCGCGAGTCAATCTGCCCGTCAATGATGATCAGGCCAGGAAACGCAGTCGGGCTCGCGACACTCTGCGAAGCCAGAACCCGTGCGACTGCGCCACTCGGCCCCGTAGCGATAGACGGCCCGCTGTGACTGCAAGCGACAAAACTGAAGCTGGCGACCACGAGCAGAGTGGGCAAAAGCGCTAATCTCTTCCGATCAAACTTCAAACGGCTTGCTCCTAACGACATGAAAGATGGAGATTTAGGTGCGAAATAGCGGATTATAGCAGACCGTTAAGGCCAACATCATCCGCAAGTTGGAAACAAGTGGTCAGTGCTCAGTGTTCAGTGGTCAGCAAAACCAAAGTAGGCCGGGCCCTGGTTTTTGCTGGCCACTGACCACTGATCACTGACCACTGCCCTCCAGATGCACGCTCTGCACCGATCCTGTATTCTGACCATGGATATGGCGGCTGACCTTCTCACCCGGATCAAGCAATCCCCCGTCCTCTGCGACGGAGCGATGGGAACCCTGCTTTACGCCAAGGGCGTCTTCATCAACCGCTGCTACGACGAACTGAACCTCTCCCAGCCTGACCTGATTCGCGCCATTCACCACGACTACCTGCAGGCCGGCGCCGAAATCATCGAAACCAACACCTTTGGAGCCAATGCTTTCCGTCTGGCGCGCCACAGTATCGCCGACAAAGTGCGCGACATTAACCACGCTGGCGCGAAGTTGGCTCGAGAGGCCGCCAAAAGCTTCGATGTTTGGGTTGCAGGATCGGTTGGCCCGCTGGGTACGAGAATCGAGCCGCTGGGCAAAACTTCTTTCGAGGAAGCTCGCCAGGCCTTTCGCGAGCAGATCCAGGCCCTGGCAGAGGCCGGCGTCGATCTGCTGATGTTCGAAACCTTTGGATACCTCGAGGAACTTCATCAGGCCATGCTGGCGGCGAAAGATGTAGGCGCGAAACTGCCGCGGGTAGTGCAGGTCACGATCGACGAAGACGGCAACTGCCTCGACGGTTCTACGCCGGAGAATTTCACTCCGCGCCTCGAAGAGTGGGGCGCCGATGTGATCGGCTGCAACTGCAGCGTGGGCCCCGTGGCAATGCTTGACGCTATTGAGCGAGTGCGCGCCGCTACTTCCCTGCCGCTTTCCGCGCAGCCGAACGCAGGCATTCCTCGGTCGGTGGAAGGCAGAAACATTTACCTGTGCTCTCCGGAGTATATGGCGAGCTATGCGCGCAAGTTCGTGGCGGCAGGCGCGCGCATTGTCGGAGGATGCTGCGGAACCACTCCCGACCACATCCGCGTCATGAAGTCGGCGCTGCGCGCAGGCGAAGCCCGGGGGAAAACGGCGTCGGTCCAAGTTGGTGGAAGCGCCACGGCACCGATGACCGTGCCAGTTCAGCCGCTAGAAGAACGATCGAGCCTGGGAGCGAAGCTCGCGCGCGGAGAATTCGTCACCATGGTCGAAGTTGTTCCTCCCAAAGGAACCGATATAAGCAAAGAGTTGGAAGGTTCGCGCTTCCTGAAAACCGTTGGCGTGGATGCGGTCAACATTCCCGACAGCCCGCGAGCTTCGGCGCGCATGAGCAACCAGGCGCTTTCGTTGCTGGTGCAGCGCGAGGCCGGCATCGAGGCGATTCTGCACTACACGTGCCGCGACCGCAACGTGCTGTGCATCCAGAGCGACCTTCTCGGTGCGGCCGCCGTCGGAATCAAGAACCTGATCTGCATCACCGGCGATCCTCCGAAGATGGGCAACTATCCCGACGCGACCGCAGTGTTCGACGTCGATGCCATCGGCCTGGTCAACATCGTCCATAATCTGAACCGCGGACTCGACCTAGGCGGAAACCCAATCGGTGCAGGCACCGGCTTCGTCATCGGCGTAGGAGCCAATCCCGGCCTCACCGACCTGGATGAAGAGGTTCGCCGGTTCGAGTTCAAAGTGCAGGCAGGAGCCGAGTACGCGGTAACGCAGCCAGTTTTCGATATCCGCCTGCTGGAAAACTTCCTCAGGAGAATCGAGCACTGCCGCATCCCGGTCGTCGCGGGGATCTGGCCGCTGGTCAGCGTGCGCAATGCCGAGTTCATGAAGAACGAACTCCGGGTGTCGGTACCGGATGCGATTCTGGAACGCATGCAGCGTGCCCCAACGCCGCAGGCCGCAAGAGAAGAAGGTGTGGCCATAGCCCGCGAAATGTTGATCGCAGTGCGGCACACAGTGCAAGGAGCGCAAATCAGCGCCCCGCAGGGTCGTTATAGTTCCGCCGTCGATGTGCTGGAGGCTCTGGGAACAAAAAGTCCACTGGCTCAATAACATCTAAACAGGAAGAGTTTCCTGTGCGCCCATTTTCGAGTTAAGCTATCTACTATGGCCTTCGACGTCAAACCGGGAAGAGGCTCCGAACGCGTTAAGGCCTGGGTTTACGCGATCCTGAATCCAGTGATCGAAGCACTCCGTCGGGAGATTGAGTTGCTGAGGAGCGGAAATCTCTCATGGCGCGTGCACAGCAGACGCTGCGAGTACATCAGGCCCATCTCAGTACTGATAGACTGGGATCAACAGCCGAATCTTGAGGACTTTATTGCGGAGCATCCCACCTTCGGCAGTCGCTTCGGTCAGCATGATTCGGCATTGTCCGGAGTCGAACAGGCCGCTACAGAATATGCCCAAGGACTGCTGAAGGCGCGTAGTTTCCAGGAGCAGGTTGGCAAATGTTTAGCGGATTATGAGGCCCGGCTACCATTTAATCCAGCGTATCCTGACTTGCTGAACCGGCGGGACAAGATTCCCGAAGAGATAGCGGAATTTCTGGCCAACGACTCTAGGTCCTTGCCTCGGCATTACGCCATGTATTCCTTTTGGAAGGAATATGCCGAAACATTTCAAGAAGATTTTGGCGGCTTCACGGAAACCGCGCATGACAACGTAAAAGCAAAGGCTCAGGAACTATCAGGCATCGCCGGCCAACTCAGTGTCGACTTGGAGGCGCTCAGGCTCACGCTAGTTCGAGAATACGATATTCCAGCAGCGCCAATCGAGCCCCCACGCGCCGACTTCCCAGAAAATAATTCCCCGAGACCTAGGTGGTAGCGTGCGCAGTAGCGGCATGGCAATACTCGATACCGGTCCCATCTGGGAGTTGGTTCTTTATGGTGCCGTGAAACAGCTTGGCTTTGCAAATTTGAAAGGAGACCTGAGATATTTCCTCAGACCCGAGGCGTACCAGAACTGCGGAGATTTTCTGTCTACCTTCGCGGGAAAAACCACCAGTGCGTCGGTTGTGGTTGAGCTTAATGGTTGGATCCAGCGAACCCGGCCGAAGAGAGGCCATCCGGGCCTCTGGGAGTTGGTCTACGAAGAGTTCAGGAAGATGGGGATGGAGGAGGATGTTGTGAAGCTTCTCGATATGGAGCTTGATTTAGTCGCAAAATTTGGCCCTACCGATGTGAGCTTACTGGAAATCGCTCGACGTAATCTGACCCAAAGGCCGGTCATTCTGACGGTAGATGGCGCACTCCACGCAAAGTGCAAGAAGGAACAGATTAGTTCTGAGTTGTTGATAGAAGTCTGCAACCCCATTTACTAATGGTTGAGCGGTTCCGGAATTAAGCCATGCCACGCGCGGCAAGGACGTTACAGTTCCGCGGTAGATGTGCTGGAGGCGTGGGAACCGAATAGTCCCGCCACCGCAGAGTTCCCTTTCTTGGGCGTAAAGATGGTTATTCACAGACTATTTACAATAAAAGACTGGACACCTTTCGCAAAAAGTTGCATACAATAGAGAGGAGCTAAACCCCGTTGGCCAAATTTGAAGAGTGCCTTCAGCGCCTGGAAAAAATTGTTCAGGAACTGGAAAAGGGAGACGTGCCTCTGGAGACGTCACTGACTCTTTTCGAAGAAGGCATGCATCTCTCCTCCACCTGCCGCAAGGAACTGGAACAGGCCGAAGGCAAAGTGGAGATCTTGCTGAAAAAGAACGGGAAGCTCCAAGCTGAGCCGTTTGAGCCCTTGGCGGAAAAAGCCCCTGCCCGCAGGTAGAACCCGCAGGCAGTTTGCGACCGCCCGGAGTTTGTAGATGTAATGTCTGTGGAGTGGCGGTTCTGAACCCCTTCCCCGCAGCCCTAGTCCGCTGTAGCTGACAGCTTTAAAGTCAGGAGGATCTATGGGCTTTAGTGCAGTAGTACTTGAAAGCGATTCCGGGCCCGCCCGTTCCCTTGCCGGTGGGCTTTCCTCTCATTTCAATCCCATTCACTTAACGCACTCTGGCGACGAACTTCGCGAGCGCGTCGCCGGGAACCGGCCTCAGGTCGTGATTCTCGACATGGAATACTCCCGCCTCACCGACGTGCGGAATCTGCACCACGAATTTCCTACGCTGCCGATCGTGTGCGCCTACCGCATACCGGACGAGGAATTGTGGATCGCCGCCATGGAGGCTGGCGCCAGCGACGTCTGCCCCGCAGGTGACGCGCAGACCGTCTTGAACTCCGCCTTGCGGAGCGTGGCAATCGCAAAGAGCGCATCCGCATAGTTCTACGCGCTTTGAAATGCTGCTCAAACAACGAGGACGCCCAAAAGCGTCCTCGCATTTTTCTACAGCGCAAAAAGTCTCACAGAGATTCTCTACTTCGGCATCACCGGAACTTCATCCTTCGGAATAGCGTCGAGCGTAGCCTTGTCAATATCCAGGTGAGCCAACACCAACTGTGACGGCGTATGAGTCAGCCATTCCGATAACGCAAGATCCTGATAAGCGTTGCTCTTGAACATCTCCAGAAACTTGAGGTCGGTCGTGCCCGTGTTTTCTACATAATGCGGCAAAGTCTTTTGAATGTAACCGACGTCTCCGGCTTGAAAGTCCATCGTCCGCGCGCGGCCCCCAGTTGCGAACACGGTCATCCGTCCCGAGCCGCTGATGTAGTACTGCCATTCGTCGGCGTTGGGATGCCAATGCAGTTCGCGTATCCCTCCCGGATGCACGGTAACTATCGCCGCCGCAATCGTAGTCGACACTTTGAAGCTGGACGAATCCACAATCCGCACCTCACCACCTTTGGTACGCTTCGTAACCGCCTGCTGCGTTGTGCGAAATGCGAAATCCACCGGCGACAGCCCCAGCGAACCCGCAGTCGATTTCTGGTCTGCCGCGAGCGGCCCCGGCACCGCAGCCTGGAAAATAAACTTCTCCTTCTTGGGCAGCGTTTCCAGGGATTGTTTGCTCACTCCAAAGTTTTTCGCCAGCACGTCGTGCGGAGTGTGCGCCATCCAGTCCGTGAGCAGCACAGTCTCGTATTCCGAGAAGTTGCCGTCGTCGAATACCAGCAAAAATTCGCACCCATCCGGATTCAGCCCCTGAATCGAATGCGGAATTCCCGTCGGAAAGTACCAGAGATCACCTTCCGTGATGTCGGTAACAAAGCTCTTGCCCTCGGCATCAAGCCCAGTGATCCGGGCGTTTCCGTAAAGCATGAAAGCCCACTCGGCGGCAGTGTGCCAGTGCAGCTCTCTTATGCCTCCCGCAGTCAGTCGCATGTCGACGCCGGCAATCGTTTTCGAGATTGCCATTTCGCGAATCGTGACTTCGCGCGACCATCCTCCTTGTTGCATGCGTTTGTGAGAAATTCCGAACGGATACTTGAATGTCTGCACGCCACCCGCGTCGGTCTGCGGCGGCAAGAAAGAATCTGGATTTTGCTCGTCCAATACCTGATTGCCGGGGCCAGGCGCGCTGGCGCTGCGGCTATCTTTCGTTGGATACGGTTTAGGTCCTTCTTCTTTCGCCGGATAGGGCTGCTGCGCCTGCGCTGCGGCAACTTTCGCCGACAGCATTCCGGCAGCCGCCAACGCTGCCGAACCCGTTCCCAGAAATCCACGCCGCGTAAATATGTCTTTCTTCTCGTCGCTCACGAGTATTCCTCCTTGGTTCACAAAAGACTTTTCGATTAAGGATGTTCGCGAAAACGATAGGCCAGTCGCCCTACTGTGTCAATCGGGATTAAACCCTGCCTCGGGATTTCAGTTTGCGCGGAAAGAAAATCGTCCCGAACCACCAGTGCGTTGCCCACGGGCAATTGTTATACTCACTCCTCGATGCTGCAAGAAACTCTTGAGCAAGGGCGGGCGCTGACGGACGCAGCCCTCGATCGCCTGATTCCCAAGGAAACGCAGGAGCCTGCCTCCATTCATCAGGCCATGCGCCACAGCGTTTTCGCCGGCGGCAAGCGTCTGCGGCCCGTGCTGTGCATCGAAGCCGGGCGCATGGTTGCCGGGGAGGCGATCGCAGGATCGTTGCCCAAGAAGATCGAAGAACTCGGCGCAGCCCTGGAAATGCTGCACACCTATTCGCTGATCCACGACGATCTTCCCGCACTAGACAACGACGATCTGCGCCGCGGACGTCCCACCTGCCACAAAGTTTTCGGCGACGCGCTCGCCATCCTGGCAGGCGATGCTCTTCAGACGCAGGCTTATGAAGTGCTGGCGCAACTGGAATGTCCCGCCGAGGCGCGCGTGAAAATTATCGAGGAGATCGCGCGCGGCACCGGCACGGTAGAGGGCATGATCGGCGGACAAGTAGTCGATCTCGAAGCCGAGCATACAAAGCCCACAGCAGAGATGCTCGAGTACATCCATCGCGCGAAGACCGCCGCGCTAATCGCGGCGAGCCTGGTCAGCGGCGGCCTCTATGCCGGAGCGAAAAAGAACGAAGTAGAAAAATTGCGAGCCTTTGGGTGTTCGATCGGGCTCGCGTTTCAGATTGTTGACGACGTACTCGACGTAACCCAAACCTCCGAGCAACTCGGCAAAACCGCGGGCAAAGACACCGCCGCGCAGAAAGCAACCTACCCGGCGCTATTCGGGATTGACGAATCCCTGCGCAAAGCAGATGCGCTGGTGAGCGCGGCCTTTGCGGAATTGGACAGTTTCGGCGAGCGCGCGGAAACCTTGAAAGAATTGGCGCGATTTCTGGTCGAGCGGAAGAAGTGAGCTGGCAATTAGCAATTGGCAATTGGCAACAAGCAGGCAATCAAAATGAGGACTGAACCTAAACAAGCGGCAGGTTACCAACGGCTAACTGCTAATCGCTAATTGCCAATAGCCCTTCCCCACCTTCTGTGGTAAAAAATAATCATGGCGATGGAGTTCGCCTTAACCGCCTGAAATCGCCCCACGCGCCTCAGGCTGATAACTCCTACAAAATCCAAAGACTGATTTGTAGGAGAGAACTCTTTGCTGAAAGACTTTCTCGCCATCTCTGTTGCTGCCATCGTCGGCGCCAATCTTCGTTACCTGCTGAGCCGGCTCGCCGCTCTAGAACTGGGCTCGGTTTTCCCCTACGGAACGCTCTTCATCAACATCGTGGGCAGTTGCATCGTAGGCTTCTTCGTTATCTGGACCACCGAGCGCGTGCTGCTCGATCCGCGCTGGCGTTTGCTCGTCGTGGTAGGCTTTTGTGGTTCGTTCACAACTTTTTCCAGCTACGCTTTCGAGACCATGTCTTACTTCGAGCACGGCCAGTGGGGACTGATGCTCGCGAACATCCTCACCAACAACATTCTCTGCCTCGGCGGAGCTTTGGCAGGCATGGCGCTGGCGCGGGCGCTGTGACGCCTCGAAACTTGTAAGAATAAAGCTCAATGATTATTCCTGAGATCGAAACCAGCCGGCTGAAATTACGACCGTATACCGAAGCCGACATCCCCGAACTGGTGCCGCTCGTCGGTGCGCGCGAAGTAGCGGCAATGACGTTGCGCATCGCGCATCCCTACACCGAACAAAATGCCAGAGACTTCATCGCCAAGACCCGCGACGACGGCGAGATTCGCGTCGCGATTATTCTAGCCAGCAACGGCCGCATGTGCGGAGGCGTTGGGCTGAGGCCTGACACCGCGCATCAGCGCGCCGAACTTGGCTACTGGATTGGCGTGCCCTATTGGGGCAACGGCTATGCCACCGAAGCGGCGAAGGCGATGGTTCGCTACGGATTCGAAACGCTAAAGCTGCATCGCATCACGGCGACACATGCGAAGCAGAACGCCGCATCCGGCAGAATCCTCGTAAAACTGGGCATGCGCCATGAAGGATGCCTGCGCCAACACATCTGCAAGTGGGGCGAATTTCTGGATCTGGAATCTTATGGAATCCTCCGCCGCGAATGGGAAAGCCTGCAATAGTCGCAATAATCTTTTAAGGAGCGAGGGCTCGACGTACAATGCAAGACGGTATGGCAGTGCAGGTCACCATCTACTTGAACGAAGCCGACCAGTGGCGCCACCGGCCGCTGCATATGGAAATCCTCAACTACCTGCGCAAGGAAAACGTTTACGCAGCCACTGCCGTCCACGCGGTAGCAGGCTTTCTCGGACGTCACCGCGTCGAAACCTCACACCTGGTCGAAGCCGGCGGCAAGCTTCCTGTGATCATCGTCTTCGTGGATACCGACGAACACGTGAGCCGCGTACTGCCTACGCTGAAAGAAATGGCAGCGAACCGGCTGATCGTGCGCGAAAATGTCGTGCTCGAGCAGGGCAATCTTGAGTGACATGTCCTCAACTCCCTCCAACCTCGACATTCTGGCAATCGCCGCCCACCGCGACGACGTGGAACAAACCTGCGGAGGCACGCTGCTAAAGGCCGCCCAGCGCGGACAGCGGACGGGCATTCTCGACCTCACGCAGGGCGAGATGGGCACGCGCGGCAGCGCTGAAGACCGCGGGCGCGAAGCGGCAGACGCAGCGCAGATTCTCGGCGCAGGCTGGCGGCGTGCGCTCGATATCCCCGATGGCCGCGTCGAAAATACCTGGGAGAATCGCCTGAAGGTTGCAAACGTGATCCGCGAAACGCGGCCCCGTGTCGTGATTCTCCCTTATTGGAAAGGCCGGCATCCGGATCACTACACTTGTTCCGTGCTGGGATACGAAGCTTGCTTTCTGGCAGGGCTGGCCAAGTTAGATCCGAAACTCGCGCCGCATCGGCCGTTCAAAATCATCTATGCCACTTTGTATTACGATGTTCGTCCAACGTTTGTGGTCGACATCACCCAGCAGTTTGAACAGAAGTTCGCTTCCATCCTGGCTTACAAATCCCAGTTCAGCGATCAGCAAGCCGGCAAAGACCTGTTCCCTGCCCACAACGAAATTCGCGCGCGGGTAGACTCAATGGCGCGCTACTACGGCATGCTCGGCGGCGTAACCCACGCCGAACCATTCCTACAGAAGGAAGTAGGACTAGTGGAAGATCTGCTGGCAATTCCAGTGAAGTCGATCTGATCAATCTCTCGGCAATTGTCATCCCGACTTTCAACTGTCATCCCGGGCACTATAGTTGTCATCCCGAAGCGAAGCGAGGGATCTTGGTTCTAGCTCGCACAACAGGTATCCCCGCCACCAGCAAACACCAAGATCCCTCGCTGCGCCCGGGGATGACAGAGCGGCTGAATTACCTCTTCAACGCCACCGCCAACCCATCGCGAATCGGCAAAATCGTTGTGTAGAAATCCGCCGAGCCGTAAAGCAACCGATTAAACTCCAAAATCGCCTTAGTAGCAGCCTCCCGAGGACTCCTCTCCGCCACACGCCCGCTCCACAAAACATTGTCGGTAATAAACAGACCTCCCTTGCGCAGCCGCGGCGAAACCAACCGCAGCACGCGCGGATAATCTTCCTTGTCGACATCGTTGAAAATGATGTCGAACTGCTGCTTTTGCTCAGAGAGAAATTCCAAAGCATCGCCAGTATGGATCGTAATGCGATCGGAAACGCCAGCACGCTCGAAATAACCTCGGGCTCGCTCGGCATTCCTGGAATCGCCGTCGGTGTAAATGACGCGGCCTTTTTCGCCGACCGCTTGCGCCCACCAAATAGTCGAATATCCAATAGCGGAGCCTAATTCGAAAACCGTCCTGGCACCGGTCATCAAAGCAAGTTGCTGTAGCACGCGCGCCACGGCGGGACCAACAATGGGAACTTTATGAAGGCCGGCATAAGCTTCCATCTCCGCCAACACTTCATCGCGCTTGGGGAGCATCGAGTACAAATAGTCGTCGACGGGACCGTTGGTGACAAAGTTGAAGTGCCGCCAGTCAGGCTTAGTTTGCTTCTTAGTTTTACTCGGAGTCATGCATTCACCTCTGACATTCGCCCGTCAATAATGAATTCCTGAACTTCAATTGTTGACGGTGACACCGGGCTTCATCGTAAAGACTTCGACGCCGGGCACCAACTTCTGTAGCTCGGCCGGACTCCCCGTCAGCACGGGGAACGTTCCGAAGTGCATGGGAATCACGGTTTTCGGCTTGAGCAGGTTACACGCATACGCAGCCTCGCGAGGCCCCATGGTGTAATGGTCGCCGATCGGCAGCATCACGATTTCCGGCGCGTAAAGGTTGCGAATAATCGCCATGTCTCCGAAAACATTCGTGTCGCCCGCGTGGTAAATCTTCGCTCCGTTTTCGAATTCGACCACGTACCCGCAAGCCTCGCCGCCGTAAATCATCTGATCGCCATCCTGAATGCCGCACGAGTGATCGGCATGCACCATCGTGACTTTGATATCGCCAATCTTCTGCGTGCCGCCTTTGTTCATTCCAGAAGTTTGCTTCGCGCCCTTTTTTTCCAGCCATCCGCACAACTCAGGCATTCCCACGACCTGTGGATTGTGCTGCTTGATCACCTCGACCGCGTCGCCAATGTGGTCTCCGTGACCGTGCGTACACAAGAGAACATCCACGTGCTTCACCTTTTTCTCCGAAGCCGGACACGAGGGATTGTTCATGATCCACGGATCGATAATGACGGTGCGCCCGCCCGGAGTTACGATGCGAAACGTAGCATGACCCAGCCACGTAAGTTGAACGCCTTTAAGATTCATAAAGAAAAGCTCCAGATGAGTTGCCGCATTTCGGCAGCGATATCCAGCCCATCGATATGAAATCAACATGGGCTGCGGGTTTAGTTTAATATGAAACGCCATGAGTGAACTCAAGGTACTGATTTCACAGGAAGAAATCGCAAAGCGGGTCGCAGAACTGGGCGCCGAGATCACGCGCGACTTCGCAGGCCAGCCGGTGATTCTGGTCGGTGTATTGAAAGGTTCCGCGATTTTTCTGGCCGACCTGGCGCGCGAAATCAAGCTGGACGCAACCTTTGACTTCATCGGCGTCTCCAGTTATGGCAACCGTCCCAGTCCAACGCAGGAACTCAAGAGCGGATGGGATTCTACGGGCGAAGTGAAACTCACCAAGGACGTAGATCAGTCGATGAAGGACAAGAATGTAATTGTGGTTGAAGACATTCTCGACACGGGACTAACGCTCACGGTGCTGAAGAAACTGCTGATGGCGCACCAGCCCCGATCCCTGAAGATCGCGGCGCTTCTCGACAAGCCCTCGCGGCGCAAGCTGCCTCTGCAGGGCGATTACGTCGGCTTCACCATTCCCGATGAGTTCGTCGTGGGCTACGGACTCGACTACGCCGAACGCTACCGCAACCTGGCCGATGTCTGCATCGTGCCGCGAGAGTGAACGGCAGTCCCGAGTACCGAGTCCCAAGTACTTAACATCCGTGCGCACATGTAACCGTCTCGAGTCCCTGATTTGTCCCATCCGGCTTATTCTCAGGACTCGCGGCTCGATACTCGCGACTCGGGACTCCGCGCCCGGCTGCTATCATAGAAAAACAAAATGGGATCTACCCTGAGCAAGCACGAAAAAACTCTGCATGTTGAGCCGTTGTTGCTGGAAGTTGCCGATGTCATGGCAACATCGCTCGACCTGGATACGACTCTGCGCCGGGTCGCGGAAGTGGTGCGCAAAGTTATCGATTATGAAATTTTCGCCATCCTTCTGCTTAACGAGAAGACTCAGGAGTTGCGCTTTCGATTCCAGATAGGCTATGACACCGAATTCGCCGAGCGCGCCCGCATCAAGATGGGCGTAGGAGTAACCGGCCTGGCAGCCCAGTTGCGCCAGACGATTTTGATCGACGACGTGACCAAAGACCCCAGGTACGTCGCCGCTATTCCGAACGTTTGCTCGGAACTGGCCGTCCCGCTCATCAGCAAGAACCGCGTGATTGGAGTGATCGACCTGGAAGCAAGGCACGTTGGCTACTTCAATGAAGAACACAGCCGGCTGTTGAGTCTGATCGCGTCGCGCATGGCGGCGGGCATTGAGAACGCGCAACTCTACACCCGGACCACGCGGCAGGCGCGGATTCTGCTGCTCTTGAATGAAATCGCGCGCGAACTTACGTCAATCCTGAACCTCGACGAACTCTTAGGCCGCATCGCGGAGCTGCTGCGGCGCTTGATTGATTTTCAAATGTTCAGCATCCTGCTGCTGGATTCCGCCGGAGAAAAGCTGCAGCATCGTTTCTCGTTACGCTTCAATGAAAACGTTCACCTGAAGAACGACATTCCGTTGGGCCACGGGTTGGTCGGACATGCAGCGGAAACCAGACACGCGGTTCTGGTGCCCGATGTGAGCAAAGACCCGCGTTACATCGAGGGCAATCCGGAGACGCGATCGGAACTCGCGGTGCCGCTCATTTACAAAGACAAGGTGATCGGAGTTCTCGACCTCGAGCACACCCGCCGCGGATTTTTTACGGACGATCACCGGCGCACCATAATGACGCTGGCTGCACAGGTGGCGATTGCCATCGAAAACGCGCGCTTGTATGAAGAGATCGCGCGGCAGGAGCGCCGCCTGGAGCGCGACCTCGCGCTAGCCCGCGAACTGCAAATGCGGCTTCTTCCGCAGACGCTGCCCAAACCGGCGCACTTGGAACTAGCCGCGAAGTTTATTCCCGCGCGAGCCATCGGCGGAGATCTCTACGATTTCATTCCGTACTCGCTCTCGCGCCTGGGAATTGTCATTGGTGATGTCAGCGGAAAAGGCGCGCCGGCCGCCATCTATGCAGCGTTGGTCAGCGGAATCCTGCGCTCGCACGCTCCCATAGAACCGGATCCCGCCGAAATGCTTTCCGCGGTAAATTTGTCGCTGGCCACGCGGCGCATTGAAGCACAATTTGTATCGCTCATCTATGCCGTCTGGGATGACGAGAGTCGCACTCTTCTCGTCTCCAACTCAGGCTTGCCGCGCCCGGTTTATGTGCACGACGGAAAAAATCAGGTGATCGAGGCGACTGGCTTGCCGCTCGGCCTTTTCGACGATGCCAGCTATGACGAGTTTCGCTTCAAGATGAAACCTGGAGACATGTTCGTCTTCTTCAGCGACGGCATTCTCGATGCCCGCAACCGCCGTGGAGAACTCTTCGGCCGCGGACGAGTGGAAAAAATCATCGCAGAGTGCGGTGCCACGTCGGCGGATTGCGTGGTCGACTCCCTCTTCAAAGCCGCGGCCGAGCATTCCGCGGGGGTCGAGACGTTCGACGATCAGACTGTGGTGGCAATCAAAGTCAAGGGCACCGCCGCGCACGGCGCTTCCAGGAAAAAATGAGCCGGCGCAACGAAGTTACGGGACCCGCACACATTTCGTCCGAGCGCCCGCCCGGATTCGTTCTGCACGAACGCCGCAAAGGATTACTGCGCCGCAGCGTGGACTCGGTGTTGCAGTGCGAGAGCGTCCCATTAACAAAATTAGCGGAGCGCTACGGAACGCCCCTCTATGTTTATTCGGCGACAACCATCCGCGAACGGTTCGCTGCGTTTGACAACGCGTTTCGCAACGTTCCCCACACCATCTGTTATTCCGTCAAGGCAAATTCGAATCTGAGTATTCTGCGCCTGCTGGCCCGCCAAGGCTGCGGCTTCGACGTAGTTTCCGGCGGAGAACTGGAGCGCGTGCTGGCCATCGATCGCCGCGCCGCCAGAAAAATCGTATTCTCCGGCGTGGGGAAATCTCGCGAAGAGATGACTGCGGCGCTGAAAGCCGGAATTCTGCTCTTCAATGTGGAAAGCGAATCGGAACTCTGGACTCTCGCAGAGTGCGCCGCACGCCTGCACAAGATCGCGCGCATCGCTCTGCGCGTGAATCCGGACGTCGCCGCCGACACCCACCCTTACATTTCTACAGGTTTGCGCAAGCACAAATTCGGCGTGCCCATCAGCATCGCGCGCACTCTTTACGCCAAAGCTTCCGCAACGCGTTATCTGAAAGTCGCGGGAGTGAGCGTTCACATCGGATCGCAGATCACGGATGTCGCGCCTTTCGCAGAAACCGTCGCCCGAGTGGCTGACCTCGTTCGCGAGTTGCGCGCTGACGGCCACCAGGTCGTCTTCGTCGATACCGGAGGCGGCCTCGGGATCGACTACCAGAAAGCAGGACCGAACTTCGCGGACTATGTCGGGAATTATGCGCGCGCCGTGACGAGTCCGCTGCGCGGGCTGAATGTGCATTTGTTACTCGAACCGGGACGCGCGATTGTCGGGCCTGCGGGCGTCTTGCTCACTTCTGTCCTCTACAGAAAACAAAATGACGGCAAGAAATTCCTCGTAGTCGATGCAGCCATGAACGACCTGATCCGTCCTGCGCTCTACGGGGCCCATCACGAGATCGTTCCAGTTGTGCAGAGCGTTGTGCGGGGCAACGTGCAGTGCGATGTGCAGAGCGAAGTGCGAAGCAAGAACCTGCCCGTCAAGAAAGAGATTGTAGATGTCGTAGGTCCGGTATGCGAGTCCGGCGACTTCTTCGCCCGCGATCGCGACCTGCCTCGCACCGAAGAGGGAGATTTGCTAGCGATTCTTGATGCCGGGGCTTACGGAATGGTGCTGGCCTCGAATTACAACACGCGTCCGCGCCCAGCGGAAGTACTCGTCAGCGGAAAGTCCGTCAAAGTGATCCGGCAGCGGGAAACGGTGCGGGAACTGTATTCGTCGGAGTTTTAATTGTCGCCTGAAACCGTGGGCATCAGGGTTTTTCAATCGACAATCACCAATCACTCAATCGACAATTCTTCACCTCTCGCCCCACTTTAACTTCGTGCGCAGCACATGAAAAAAGTCCGCTTCGGTGCGGAACAAGCTCACCTTGTGCTCCGAGCGCCGGCAGCGCACCCGGTCTCCATCTTTCAAATCAAATCCAGGCTGGCCATCCAAACTGAGATAAGCCACTTCCTCATCGCTGCGCAGCAGAATTTCAATCACGGCAGAATCCGGCACCACCAGCGGACGATGCGTAAGCGAATGCGGCGCCACCGGCGTAATCACAAACGCATTGACCGTCGGCATCACCACAGGGCCGCCCGCCGAAAGCGAGTAAGCAGTCGATCCTGTTGGCGTAGCCACGATCATTCCATCGGCGCGGTAGCTCGAAACAAATGCCTTGTCGACGAACAGATCGTACTTATTAAGGCGAGCCAGTGCGGTCTTGTTCACGACAACGTCGTTGAAAGCCTTGTACGTTCCGAGCACTTCTTCGCCACGCAGCAAGTCACAGTGCATCAGCGAACGCTGCTCCACCGGGGCGCGGCCTTCTCCAATCTGATCGAGCATCGAGAACAGAGAAGGCAGCGGAACATCGGTGAGAAAGCCTAGCGAGCCCAGGTTCACGCCGAGCAGCGGAGCGTCAGTTGAAGCCGTAACTCTAACCGCCGACAGCAGCGTCCCATCGCCCCCTAACACGACCACCAGGTCCAAAGGCCGCGACGACATTTCCGACCGCAGCACTTCCTCCTGGCCTGTGGAATACTTCGCCGTCTCCGGATCGACAATAACCTTGTAACCATGCGCATTCAGCCATGCCAGCAGTTCGGGAAAGATGCGCGCAACCTCCGGCCGCGCCGGACGCGAGATGATCGCCGCTGTTTTCGATAAAGACGATGAAGTCGAACTCGGCATGTTGGAAGACAGAAAGAAAGATTGTACAGAAATCGTTGGCGACGTAACTGCTCATCATTGTAGCGCCGCCGTCCCGGCGGCTGTCCGGAGGGCGTCTCGCCCTCCGCTTGCCGAGAGCGGAGATCTAGAAAACGGCCCGGAGCAGAAATTCGCGGTTCCCCTCCGCGCCAAGAATTGGCGATTCGATCACATCGGCGTAAGCGCACTTGAGTTCCAGCAAACACGCCTTCACTTTTTCGACCGACGCCAACTGAGCCGCCTCGTCGCGCACAATTCCTCCCTTGGTCACGAATTCCCGTCCCGCTTCGAACTGAGGTTTCACCAGAACGATCACCTGCCGCCCGCGCCGTTCTTCGACAGACTGCGGAAACGCAGCGTTCACCGCAGCAGGCAGCACCAGCGTCGCGGAAATAAAGGCCACGTCGATAACGATAAGCTCTACCTTTTCAACGACAACCTCCTCCGTCAAGTAGCGCGCATTCGTCTTCTCCAGCAGTCGAACCCGAGAATCCTGACGAATCCTAAAATCCATCTGCCCATACCCAGTATCCACGGCAATCACGCGAGCCGCACCCCGCTGCAATAGGCAATCAGTAAACCCGCCAGTCGAAGCGCCAACGTCAAGACAAACTTTGCCCGCGACATCAACCTGCCAGTGTTCGAGTGCGCGCTCCAGTTTAAGTCCGCCGCGGCTGACGTATTTCAGATCCTCGCCAAGCAATCGAAGCACAGCTTCCCCATCAACCTGCGCCCCAGCTTTCTCGATCTTCTGATCGTCCACCAGCACTTTCCCGGCCAGAATCAGAGCTTGCGCACGTTCGCGAGAGCCAGCCAATCCGCGGTCAACCAGAAGCTTGTCGAGTCTGAGTTTCAAGATCGTTCTGGAAAGGTCAGTTCAGAATTAGAAACCACGCGCCGCGTGCTGAAGGCCGCAGCACCACAGTGCCAGCACTCACTCCGGTGCAAAGTGGTGAACCATCACTAGCTGAATCACTTACGAGAATACTTCCACGCTTTTCCACAGAATTTTCCACGGTTGTGTTGAAAACTTTTGCACCCTCGCCCCGGATCACCAAGAAAAAGATCACCAAGAAAAGCCCGGAACAAGAAAAGCCGCGACAAGAAGCCTCAAGAAGAAAAGCCGCCCGCAAGGGCGGCTTCAACAGAATTCCGTGGCAACTACCCGGCCACTTCTTCCAGCAACTTCTGGTCAATATCGAAGTTCGAGTGTACGTTCTGCACGTCGTCCTGATCCTCAAGCGCCTCCATCAGACGAATCATAGTATTCGCCGCCTGACCTTCCAGCTTGACGTAGGTGTCAGGAATCATCGCCACGCTCGACGACGCCGGCTCAATCCCCGCCTTCTTCACCGCTTCCAGCACAGCTTCGAAAGCCGAAGGCTCCGTGAGGATCTCCCAATTCTCGCCATCATCGTTCAGATCGTCGCCGCCGGCTTCGAGGACGATATTCATCAGGTCATCCTCTTTCGCAGCGCTCTTCGGGATGAGGATGTCGCCCTTCTTGTGGAACATATACGCGACGGCACCGGCTGAGGCCATGTTGCCGCCGTTCTTGCCGAAGCAGTGGCGAATCTCGCTGACCGTACGATTGCGATTATCGGTATTGATATCGAGAAGAACAGCCACTCCGCCGGGCCCGTAACCCTCGAGCGAAAACTCCTCGTAGGTCGCACCCGGAAGTTCGCCGGTGCCGCGCTGAATCGCCCGCTTGATGTTGTCTTGGGGCATGTTCTCGCTCTTGGCGGCGAGGATAGCGCCGCGCAGCCGCGGATTCGAATCAGGATCGCCGCCGCCATTCTTCGCGGCAATGCTGATTTCCTTGATAAGGCGGGTAAAAATCTTGCCGCGCTTGGCGTCCAGCGCGCCCTTCTTGTGCTTGATTGTGGCCCACTTTGAATGGCCAGACATGGCTAGACCTCGATCCGATAATTTCGTTTAATCGCGGGATTTCGCCCGTAGAAAGATCACAGACTGCCTCGTAAGTATGCAGGCGAAAACGAATTATAGCACGGCCTATCTTCGCCCGGCACCCCGATCAGGCTCCGCAGCAGTCGTAGCGCAGTCGTAGCGCAGTCGTCCCGGCGGCTGTCCGGAGGGCGTCCCGCCCTCCGCGCCGAGAGCAGCAAGCATGCCGTGCGGTTACTTAAACGCTTCCCCCCATCCCCCATTCGGGCCGGCCACTCCCCGATTAGGTGATTGACTCTAACCAACCTGCGCCCTAACATGCCAGCGGGGCGTTGTTGCAACATGAATGACCAAGTTATAGGTCACTATCGGGTCATCGAGAAGATTGGCTCTGGAGCCATGGGCGAAGTCTTTCGCGCCCGCGACGAAAGGCTCGGCCGTGATGTAGCTCTAAAGCTGATCCGCCCGGCCTCCAGCGAAAATCCCGACCATCTCCGCCGCTTCGAACTCGAAGCCCGTGCCGCCGCCGCGCTCAATCATCCCAACATCGTCGCCATTTATGACGTCGGCCTCCACGACGGATCTCCCTACATCGTCTGTGAATTGCTCGAGGGCAAAACTCTACGCCGGTGCCTGTCTGAAGGAGCCTTGCCCGTCCGCCTGACCCTCGACTATGCGCGCCAAATCGTTCAAGGACTGATCGCCGCGCACGATCGCCGCATCATTCATCGCGACCTCAAACCTGAAAATCTTTTCGTGACCGCCGACGGCCGGGTCAAGATTCTCGACTTCGGCGTGGCCAAGCTGCAGTCTGCGCCGGACGACGCCGAACGCTCCGTTCAGGAGATGACCACGGTTACGAAGAGTGGCGTAATCGTCGGCACCCTCGCCTATATGGCGCCCGAGCAACTGCGAGCCAAGGCCGTAGACCACCGTAGCGACATCTTCAGCGTCGGCGCAATTCTTTACGAAATGTTGACCGGGCACCGAGCCTTTAGCGGCGAAACCGAAGTAGACACAATCACCGCAGTGCTCAAAGAAGACCCACCCGAAATCAATCTCGAGCAAGCCAGCGTCCCCGTACCCTTTCAGCAAATCGTCCGCCACTGTCTGGAGAAAGAACCGGAAAATCGCTTTCAATCAGCTCGCGATCTGGCGTTCGCGCTGGACACTCTGGCAGAGTCTTCGGGAACAGTCCAACTCAAAGCCCGTCCCCGGCCCAAGGCAACCATCGTCCCTTGGGCAGTCGCCGGAGCGTTCCTGGTCGCAACGCTGTTGTTGCTCCTTAATTGGTGGCAACAGCGCACGCTAACTCCGTCTTACCATCGTTTGACCTACGAACAGGGCACGGTGTACTCGGCCCGCTTCGCCCCCGACTATCGGTCCATTGTGTACGGCGCATCCTGGAACGGCAAGCAGATACAGCTTTTCTCCACCGTCGGGGATTCCTTCCTCACTCAGCCGGTGAACCTAACAGACGCAAACCTGCTGGCGATCTCTCGTACGGGCGAACTCGCCGTGACGCTCAATGGAGCTCACAGAGCGCACCTTGAAACCGACGGAGGCATTCTTGCTCGCGCGCCGCTTGCCGGAGGATCCCCACGGAAGATTCTCGAAGATGTTCCGTGGGCCGATTGGGACGCAAAGGGTGAACTCGCTGTGGTTCACCATACCCAGGATGGTGACCGAATTGAGTATCCGATTGGTCATGTCCTACACCAAACCAACGGCTGGATCAGCCATCTCCGTTTTTCCCCGCAAGGCGACAAGATCGCCTTCATGGACCACCCCGTACTGTGGGATGACCGTGGCTCTGTTTCAATCATAGATCTTGCCGGCAACGTCACCATGCTTTCCGCCGGATGGGAATCCGAAGACGGCCTTGCCTGGGGTCCCGATGGAAAAGAAGTTTGGTTTACGGCTGTCGAAAAAGGCCTCAGCCGCGACCTGCATGCGGTGAATATGTCTGGACGCGCCCGGAAAATCCTCGATCTGCCCTCGGGCATGACCCTGGAGGATGTTGCGCCGGATGGCCGAGTGCTGGTAAGCGTGGACGTCGAACGGGTTGCAATGGCCACTGCGGCACGCGACGGCAAAGCTGTAGACATTTCCTGGCGCGATTGGACCATCGCCAAAGATATTTCTCGCGATGGGAAGTCCGTCTTGTTCGAAGATGCCAGTGAAGCCTCGGGCCCTCATTATTCGCTCGGCATTCGCAACCTCGACGGTACTCCGCCCGTGCAACTGGGAGAAGGCAGCGGCGGCGGTCTCTCTCCCGACGGCAAGTGGGCAATTTCTGTTCTTACGGGCAGCACCGAACGGATAACACTGGTTCCTATCGGCGCCGGTCAGCCTCGTACGATACCCACACCGGGCTTGGAGCGCATTGCCAATGGCAACGTTCATTTTCTCGGAGACGGCAAACGTATCTCGCTAAACGCCAACGAGCCCGGCCACGCAGACCGTATGTACCTCGTGGATATTGAAGGGGGAAAACCAAGACCAATAACGCCGGAAGGGGTTACGAATGGGTTAATTTCGCCCGACGGAAAATTTATTGTTCTACCCGACGCCGCAGGCGTTGGCATCTATCCTACCGCGGGAGGTGCCCCCCGTCTCATCCCCAATCTCGAATCAAATTTTGTTCCGATTCTGTGGGCCGAGGACAATTCTGCAGTTTACGGATATGTTCGCGACCAGATGCTCACCAAGGTATACAAGGTCAACCTGGCTACGGGCGAGAAGTCTCTCATCCAGGAATTGAAGCCGGAGACAACCGTCGGTGTGGTTTACGTAGCTCCAGTGGTGATGACCCGCGACGGTTCACGCTTCGCCTACAGCTACTATCAGGTTTCCTCCGAACTTTATTTAATCTCCGGTCTGCGCTAAGGCCGAGGGCGTCGGTAGCAAGTGATTAGTGGCCGGCAAACCGCTTTTGATCTTACTGACCACTGACCACTTTCTTTAATCCAACGACCCCTCAAAATCCGCCGCCACATAATGAAAGAAAATCGACGTCGACGTAAGCCCCTCACCCAGCACATGCCGGTAATGAGGCACCCGAGGTCCGCGATACACCAACCCATCACCCAAAGCCTGATAAACCTTGACCGGACCCTCCGGAGTATCCAAGCGTATAGGCCACGAGGTTGCCAACTCCGGCTCCGGAGAAAAATCCAGACATACCGTAACGCTGAACTCGCACTGCTCCCGGTCGGTATGCTTCTTCAACTCGGCCCCGCTCAAGTACGACCCAAAATAAACATAAGAAGGCTTCACCGCTTCTCCCGCGATGGCGCTGACGGCGTTCGCAATCTGGTAATGGAAGAATCGCGCAACGCTCTCATTGTGCGCAAAGTATCGCCGCGAACTCTGCTCATCGCCCAGCCGAATTGCTCCGCTCCGAATAGCATGCCGGTAATAGCGCCGCAAAGCCGCAAGATTAAACGGATGAATCAAGCGCCCCAAAGGCACGTATCCATGTTCTCGAAAGTGCTCCGCGCCCTTTCGAACAACGTCAGCCCACTCCGCCAGACGCCGCTCGCGATATCCCTCCGGAATCAAAATCCCAGCCCCGGCCAGCAACCTGCGCAGATCAGCCGGAATGGAAGCATGCACACGCTCTCCGGCACAAAGTTTCGAAACCACCGCTTCCGTCCGCGGACCAAGCCAAAATGGATTCAGGGCACCAGTAGCCGCATCACGTACCCAGGCGGCAGTTCCCTGCAAGTAAAAATTCTCCAGCAAATCCCGATGCCCTTCCAACTCACCCGGCACAGCACCCGCAGGCAAAACAGAACACTCCGGATTAACAACCAACTGCTCAGCAGAAAAGTCCATCCACCAACACCAAGCCCGAAGCTGCCGCTGCGGAACCAAGTGCAACGGCAACTCATCCAGCAGACAATGGAATTGCCCGGGGGGCAGCGCCGCGGTAAGACTTTGCCGCGACCCCACCCCCATCAGGCCTGCGATCCATTCAAGCCATGCCGTGTCTTTTAATTGTGTAGCCATCCGTTTAGGGTAAAGCGGCTGTCAGCGAAGGCCCGCGACGGGCACTCCACTGCGGTTATCTCGTGCAATACCGAGCACGGGAAGAACACAATTTGATTCGCCTGCGGAACAATCTTCTGATAACTCTCCGCATGCGCATCGCTCCCACTCGAGTCGTGAAGCCGCAACTCTCCGCCTTCAAACGGCCGCGGCTCGCGCTGAAAGAAGTAAACAAACGTAATCCGGCGGGACGCAATTAACTCCTGCGAGTCATCGCAGTGCGCGCCAAAAAAATCGCCGTCATTGCTGGCCGTGATCTGAGCTTCCACATTCGTAATCGGAAACTCTTCCACTCCCAGCCGCTCCAACACACTCGGCAACACGCCTCGGATTCGCTCCAGAATAACTTGCTCATGCTTTCCCAAATCCATAAGCACGCGCGAGCGCCGATGCGAGTAATCCAGCGTCCCCGGATCGCCGCTGGGCGAAACCACAGCGCTGCTTTGAAACTCCGCCTCGTGTTGCAGCGCGTAGTTCACCAACTCGTCCAACTCCTGCGGAGCAAGAAACTCATCCAGCACCACGCACTGTGCCCGCGCCGTAGCCGGCGCCTCCAACACGCCCACTCCATTGCCCGACCCAGCGCTATGCTGCACCGGAACACTCAAAGGCCGCAGAGCACCCGGCGGCTGCGGACCATGCGCAGGCGGTTGCGGTGCCTTCGACGGAGGTTGCGGCGCCTTCGACGGCGGTTGCGGCCCATGCGAAGGTGGCTGCGGCCCGCGCCCCGGCTTCTCTACACCCGGCGGCTGCGGCGCCCCCGGCGGCTGTGGTGCTATCGGATCCTTCATCGGCGGACGTGAACTCGGCGGGTCTGGTTCGTGCCCGGGCCCATGTTTACCCGGTGGCTGCGGTTCGTGTCCCGGCTTACGTACGCCCGGCGGTTGCGGCGCATTGCCCGGAGGCTGTGGCGCCCCAGGTCCAGCCACCGCAGGCATTGTCTCTTCTATGCCCGCGGGCATTCCCGCGCTCGCCAGGATCTGCTCCACAATGCTGCCACCGAGCAACGCAAACGCACGTTGCGCGACCGTTTCACCCACCGTGCGAGCTATGGTTGCGGTTACCGCGGATTGCGTTTCAGGATTGCTGCTGGAGACTGCTCTGGAGTTTTGCAGAAGACTCATCAGCAACTCGCGCTCCCGCGGGCTGAGGATTCGTTCATCCTGCATCAACGTTTCAGAAAAACCATCGAGAATCTGCTTGGCGGTCATCGGGCACACTCCTCCCTGTACTTATTTAAGTGTTTTAAGTTCCTGGGGTCGATAGGAGGAAGCCGTCGGCGAGACAGTAACACCAAGCCGTCAGATTATCAAACAGTATTTAGACCCGTGCAGTGGAAAACGCGACCTTTACTCGTAGCGAGTCCCGAGTCCCGAGTAGCGAGTCCCGAGAATGAGTCGGGAACAACAGCCACGTTCCTTCCATAAAGACAAATGTGCAGTTGCTCGGGACTCGGGACTAGGGACTCGGGACTAGGGACTGCGTCATCGAGTGAAAAATCTTCATTCCATCCACTCCGCCCAGCGCAGGCTCTGAAGCCCGTTCCGGATGCGGCATCATCCCAACCACGTTGCCGCCAGCGTTGCAGATGCCGGCAATATTATCCAAAGAACCATTCGGATTCGCCGACGCCGAAATCTCGCCGCCTTCAGTCGAATATCGAAACACCACGCGATTCTCGCGACGCAACTGATCCAAAGTCGCCGGATCGCAGAAGTAGTTCCCTTCCATATGTCCGATCGGGATCGTCAACACCTCGCCTTGCGAACAAGCATTGGTAAACGGAGTGGCAACATTTTCCACCCGCACCTGCACCGGCTTGCAGACATATTTCAATCCGGTATTGCGCAAAAGCGCTCCCGGCAAAAGCCCCGACTCGCACAGGATCTGAAACCCATTGCAAATCCCCAGCACCAACCCGCCGCCATCGGCAAACCGCCGCACCGCCTCCATCACCGGAGAAAACTTCGCAATCGCCCCAGTCCGCAGGTAATCCCCAAACGCAAAACCTCCGGGGACAATCACCGCATCGCACCCCTCCAAATCATGCGACTCATGCCAAAGAAAAGTAACCGGCTGCCGCGCCACCTGCTGCAAAGTCCAATGAGCATCGTGATCGCAGTTCGACCCCGGAAAAATAATAACGCCGAATTTCATAGCGAATAGCCTGTCCTAACTGTGGGAATAAGGAAAGTTTAGCACGCGATACAGGTTTGTCATTCCGAGGGCGCCGAAGGCGCCAGAGGAACCCGCTGTCCGCCGGCAGCACCACAACTCATGTGGCGACGGACGCCTCGTCCGTCAGCGGAGCAAAGCGACGCAAGTGTAGAACGGACCCTCCCACCCGCAACCTTTGATTTTGACTTCGCCGGCACCCAATCAAACGGGGATGCCCCACTTCTCGCGTCCTTTGCGAGAAGTGGGAACCACGAGCGCTCGCAGCGCCGCCCTTGAAGTTGATGTTGCCTTTGCACGTGTGGAACGGACACTCCTGTCCGTTGCCTTTGACCTTGATGTTGATTTGCTCTTGGCCCCGCCACAAGCCCTGTCATTCCGACCGGAGCCGGGCCCTGAGCGAAGCCGAAGGGGACGGCGCAGTGGAGGAACCCGCTGTCCGCCGGCACCACCACAACTCATGGAGCGACGGACGCCTCGTCCGTCAGCGGAGCAAAGCGACGCCCCCGGGAAGAACAAATGTCCAGCCCCCACTGACGTGCGATAGACAACCCATCGGCCCGGTGGTAGAAAGGCGTGGCTTCGGGACCCTCTCTCCCAATTTCCATCCCGTTCGCACGTCCCACAAACCTGTCGAAAAGAGACTCCGATGAAAATTGCCACCCTCAAAATCTCACTTCTTGCCCTATTTGCACTGCTCTTCGTAACTCCGTCAACCGCCTCCACCGTGCAAGTTGGCGGCTGCAAGAGCGGATTCACTAACTACCCAACGATTTCAGCAGCGGTGGCCGCGGTTCCCGCCGGCTCGACCGTCCTGGTTTGTCCCGGCACTTACTCCGAGCAAGTCGATATCACCCAGTCGCTCACGCTGCAGGGAGTGCAGACCAGCAGCGCCGCCAATCCCGTGATTACCGTGCCCACGGGAGCGACCGGTACGTTTTACCAGGTCAACATCGTCGGAGGCATAGGATCATCAATAACGGTCAACCTCTCGAATATCGGTGTCAATGGCAGCAGTTCCAGCACTCAGGGCGTCATAGGGGTTGTGTACCAAAGCGCCTCAGGCACCCTCAGCCACATGGCCATTTATAACCAGGGTGGTGCTGGCGGAACTGGCGTGTTCATCTCAAACTCCGACTCGACCCAGACAGTCACGGTTTCGAAAAGCAGCATCCACGACTTCACTGAAGCGGCGATTTCGACCTACCTGGGAGGCAATGCAGTGATCGAAGGAAATCAAATCGTGGCTTCGGATTCCTTCAGCGGTTCGGCTACCGGCGGGGGAATTGTTTTGTACTCGAGTGGCTCGATCACCAATAACTTGGTCATTACTCATCCCCAGCCTGCGGGAGTCTCTGCGGGAACGGGTATTCAAACGGAATCGAATGCCACCGTCACCGGGAATACGATTGAAAATTTCAGCGTCGGCATTTGGCTCTTAGATGGTTCGAACACCGCCAAGTCAAACACAATCTTGTTGGCTGGATCAGGCATAGTCATCAGCGGCAACGACAATATTGTAGAACTCAATTCCTTCATCAACGAAGCCCCTGGCGGGGTCGCTGTCGACTTCAACTGTACAGGCACCGGAAACACCGTGACTAACAACACAATCAGCGATACCTATATGGCGTTCGCCGGCTATTGCGATACCAACACAACGAGCCCAAACTCCTTTTTCAACGTCCCATTCATAGGCCTGTAATCGGCTTCGGCGATGGCCGTCAGCCGCCTAAATCGTCCGCAACTCATGTGGCGACGGCCGCCTCGGCCGTCAGCGGAGCAAAGCGACGCCCGCGAAACAAACAACTCCCTCCATTTTTTCCACAGCCCTTACACCCCCACTGTGACATCTGACCTTGCGCACCCCCTGTAAACTGTAAGTTGTATGCTACTCCGCGACATCATCTCCCAGAAACTCTTCGCAACTCCCGCTGGCACCCAATTCGACATCCGTAACACCTTATTTTTCAAGATTTTACAAGCAAACCCTTTGCTATCAGGATTTTACGCGGACTTCTTCCGCCGCCACGGCGCTAACCCCAGCATTATCAAAGATTTAGAAACTCGATCCCCAAATTTTTCTTCGCGAGATCAGACCACCACAAACTCAACCAGCAAACCAACGAAAGGTCCAAATATGGCAGTCAATCCCAACACTCGCACCTGCACCCACATCAAGGTCAACGGCCGCCGCTGCGGTTCGCCCTCACTACGCGGCGAGGTCTTCTGCTACTTCCATCAGCGCATGATCCGCGGAGTCCGCACTCCGCCAAAGTCGCGTCTCCATGCCATAGCCAATTTCGAAAGTCCGGAAGCCATCCAGGCCTCTCTCATGGAAGTAGTCAACGCCCTGGTCCGCAACCACATCGATATCCCGCGCGCCCGCCTGATCCTGCGCGCCCTGAGCATCGCCGCCAGAAACGCCACCAAAGTCCGATTCGATTGTTTCGAAAGCGACATGGTCAAGGACGTTCCCGAATACCCCGCCGCCCCGCCAGTCGAGAGCCTCTTCACCATCGCCCAGGCCCAGTCCGCAGCCTTGGGAGCCATCGGCACGCCACCAGAAGAAGAGTCCGAAGCAGAACGTCTAAGCAGTGCCTTCAAACCCGCGCCCCCAAACGTTCCCCCCACCACCCGCCGCAAACCGCCCTCCAGCGTAAAAACCGGCCGGGCGAAGCGTCCCCAAAGAAGCCATCAAGTCGGATGACTCTCTCACACGCTGTCATCCTGAGCGGAGTTGGCGTTCGCAAAGCGAAGGCCAACGCAGTCGAAGGACCCCCGGCGAAGTTGGCAGTGTCTGAAGGTCGTTAAGGCATTCTCGCGATGTCGAGTGCGCGGGGAGGGTTCCCTGAAGCGGCATGAAAACCGCCAAGCAGTGCGCGGTGGTGTTCGTGTTCGCGTCCGGCGCCCCAGCAGCGGGCTAGTTCGTGCTTCACGGTTGCATGATTGTAGTTGCGTCGGTCGGCGTTTGCGGCGGGATTCCCTTGGCCTTGACGATTGCCCAGTGCCAGTCCTGATCGGGGAAGAGCGCGAAGTTCAAGGCTGTGCGGAAGACTCCAGTGGTGGATGGAGCTGCTGATCCTTTTACTTTCAGCAGCAGGGTTACGTCCGGCTGCTTCTGGAATGGCTCTGGGCCTTGCTGCGCCGAGCCCGCGACTGCGGGAACTATGCGCGCCTGGCCGAAGTTCGAGGATGCGGTTGCGGGATCCTGGCGCTTCACAATAGTGAGGCCGATGACCACCTCGCGCAATTGCCAGGAGGTTCCGTTGTGCATGGAGACTTGCAGCGAATCTCCATCGATGGTGGCCGGGCCGTCGAGCTTGGCCATTTCGCTGCGCGGCAATTCGTCGAGCATTAGAGGATCATTGAGCAGAGAACTCGTTTTCGAGCTGAATGAAAGGCTACAGGTAACATCGGGCGAAGAGACCCGAAAGCCCTTGCCTGCGGGAGCGAGCGAGAACACCATCGATGAACCGGCCACGCGGCGGCTTTCGGCGTCGTCGACTACTTTCGACAGATTGTCGTTATCGACGACAATTTCGGATGCGGCTGGCTTCTTGCGGAAGCTGCGAGCTACGTCCCCCAGAGGAGTGTCGCCCGCATCCTGCGCGGCGCAGAGTGGCGGCAGCGCTAGCAGGAGGATTGCTGACAACAGAACAGCCACGCGGATTGGGGAGAGTGTTAACACAATGAGAAGCGATCCAACTCGCCATTTGCGCATCGCAAAGGTCCTACGAAGATTGTAATGAGGAGGGCCGGAGAGGAGCAGGTTACTCGGCAAACTTTAGTACTAGACCATGCGGGCTAGGCTGACGGCCGAGGCGGCCGTCTCCGATGACTTGGGGCGCCGCCGGCGAACAGCAGGTTCCTCGCGCGCCTTTGGCGCGCTTCGGAATGTCAATGGCGTTAGGGCGGAATGACAACAGAGTTAGGGCGGAGGGACAAAGAAGAAAGAGGGCGCGCGCTGACGAAATGGAGGCGCAACGGGGCGCGCGCCCAACCTGCCCCAAACTTTACAGAAGACCCGAGGCTCGCAACCGCGAAACCGGATCAGCCACCGGCTGCCGCTTGAATACCCAGCGAGCTACCGCGAAGCCCAGAGCTGCGTAACACAGATGCATGAACCTCATAGAGTCTCCCATTCGAAACCGGCCATCCACCACAGGGGAGGATCAGCATCACTATCGGCAAAGTATCAGTGGAACGGCGGGGTGACAAGGCACATCCGTGCCATCGTGGTGGCACGAAAGTAATAGAGCGGGACTACTCGTGCGCGAGTGTCGTTAATGAGCCTCGGTGTTTTCGGGGTCCATTGTTTGACCAGCGGGCGGCACTACTACCGTGGAGAGATTGCTTTCTGCCGTTAGCTTGCGGAAGTCCGATAACTCGTGGCGCTGTAAGTCTTCCCAGTGGCTTAACAGTTCTCCGCTTTGGCGTTTCAGTTTTTCGAATTGAAGTTGCTCGGCTTCGGTTGGGGCCGAGTCGGCGCTGCCAACGGCCATGGCGAGGAAAGCCAGCTTGGCGTCGATTTGCGGCGGATACGCCAGCGAGTCTTCGTTTGCGCTGATGGTGAGGTTGATCAGTTGCTCGCGCATGCTTACCAGCTTTTTCTCGAGTTCATCGGCAGAAGAGGAGATTGGTTTGGTGCTGGCGTTCTCGGGCATCCGGCGTTTGAGGCCGGCGACTTGGGAGCGTACATCTTGAATCTGATTGACTGCGTCGTAGACCTGGCTGAGTTCTTCGCGAATCTGAGTCAGCATATTGAGCTGCTGCGCGAGATCGGCAGGGCTCACTTTCACTCGCGGATCCAGTTTCAATTCGAGGGGCACGACCTGAGTCTCGCTGCCGATGGTCAGCCGCACTTGATACTGGCCCGGTGCTGCCACCGGTCCACGTGCACCGCTGCCGTATTCCCAGAGATAGTATCCCGGAACTCGATGCGCTTCCTCGTAGCGCAGGTCCCAGACGAAGCGATTCAAGCCAGCTTCGGGCTTGATTTCTTTTTCGGGTTTCTTGTCGTCGGGATCTGGCGGTTCGTCGAGGCGCTTGGTCTCAGTGCTCGAGTATTTACGAATGAGTTTGCCCGAGGCATCGAGGATTTCGAGTTTGGTTTCTGTCTCTGGTTTCGGAACGTCTTTCAGATAGAAGTAGATCGTCGCGCCGGTGGGCGGATTTTGTCCGGTGCGTTTGGATGGATGTCCCTCGCCGCCTTCACCCGCCTGAATGCGATAGGCTGGACCGGGCGTGTAGAGATGAAAGTCTTTTTTCGCAACGTCGTCGGTGAACTGGCGCAGCGGGCTGACGTCATCGAGAATCCAGAAGGCGCGGCCGTGCGTGGCTACTACTAGATCGTTGTCTTTGATGACGAGGTCGTGGATTGGAGTGGACGGCAGGTTCAGTTTGAGCGAGCGCCAATCCGCGCCATCGTTGAAGGAAACGTAGACACCGTTTTCGGTTGCTGCGTAAAGCAGTCCGCGCTTCTTGGGGTCTTCGCGGACGGCCCGCACGAAGCTGCCTTCAGGAATTCCGTTGGTTAGTTTTGTCCAGGTCTGGCCGTAGTCGGAGGTCTTCCAGAGGTAGGGCTTGAGGTCGTCGTTCTGATGGCGGTCAATTGCGATGTAGGCTGTGCCGGCATCGTGTGGCGACGCTTCGACCTGGCTGACGCGGCTCCACTCGGGCATGTCTTTGGGCGTGACGTTGGTCCAAGTCTTGCCTTCGTCGCGAGTGATTTGGATGAGGCCGTCGTCGGTGCCGACCCAGAGCAGGCCTTTTGTGATCGGCGACTCGGCTACTGCAAAGATGGTGTCGTAGAACTCGGTGCCGGTGTCATCGAGAGTGATGTCGCCGCCGGAAGGTTGCTGCTTGCTCTTGTCGTTGCGCGTGAGATCGGGGCTGATCGCCTGCCAGTGCACGCCACCGTCAGTGGTTTTGAAGAGGCGCTCGCCAGCGTGGTAGAGCGTGTTGGGGTCGTGCGGCGAGAGCATCACCGGAGCGGTCCACTGGAAGCGGTGTTCCATGCTGAACGCTCCGTGAGCGTCGGAGAGTTCGGGCTGTTCGGTGATGGACTTGGTTTGGCCGATGTGCTTGTCGTAGCGTGTGATGTTGCCCTGATAGTCGGCGGCGTAGACGATGTTTGGGTCGGGAGGATAGGGCGCGATGTAACCGGCTTCGCCTCCGCCGACGTCATACCAGTCGGAGCGATCGATGGCGCCGTCGTCACTGCGGCTGATGATCGCGACAGTGCCGCTGTCTTGTTGCGAGCCGTACACACGATATGGTATGGCCGTATCTGTAATGACATGGTAGAACTGCGCCGTGGGTTGATTGTCTTCGCGCGTCCAGTTCTTGCCACCGTCGAGAGTGACGGTGACGCCGCCGTCATTGGAAGCGATCATGCGGCGCGGATCTTTGGGATCGATCCAGAGTCCGTGGTTGTCGCCGTGCGGGATTTTCACTTTGTTGAAGAGATGACCGCCGTCAGTGGATTTGAAGCTCTCGACATCCATGACGTAGACGACGTTCTCGTTCGTTGGGTCGGCGAAGATGTGCATGTAATACCACGGGCGCTGCCACAGGCTGTGGCTGGGATTGATGAAGTCCCAACTCTCGCCGCCGTCGTCGGAGCGGTAGAGGCCGCCATCGGGATTGCGGGCTTCCACGAGCGCGTAGACACGATCGGAGTTGGCCGCGACGGCGATGCCGATGCGTCCGTAGGGACCTTTGGGCAGGCCGTGCTCTTCGAGTCGCTTCCAGGTTGTGCCGCCGTCGTTGGAGCGGTAGAGGCCGCTGCCGGGGCCGCCGTCGGTGAGATTCCACGAAGTGCGGCGCGCTTGCCAGAGGGCGGCGAACAGGATGTTGGGATTGTGCGGATCGAAGGCGACATCGATGCCTCCAGTGTTTTCGTCTTTGTAGAGAACTTTCTCCCACGTCTTGCCGCCGTCGACCGTGCGGAAGATGCCGCGTTCGGCGTTCGGTCCATAGGGATGGCCGAGGGCCGCTACGAAAACGATGTCGGGGTTATTGGGATTGATGATGACTTTGCCGATGGCACGCGTGTCGGTGAGGCCGATGTGCTTCCAACTCTTGCCGGCGTCGTAGGATTTGTAGACTCCGTCGCCCTGGGAAATGTTGCCGCGTATGCAGGCTTCGCCGGTGCCGACGTAGATGATGTTGTGATCGGAGTTGGCGACGGCGAGGCTGCCGATGGAACCAGTTCCCTCTTTGTCGAAGACTGGCGACCAACTGATTGCGCCGTCGGTGGACTTCCAGACTCCGCCGCCGGTTGCGCCGAAGTAGTAGGTTGTGGGATCGCCGGGGATGCCGGATGCGGTGAGTGAACGGCCGCCGCGGAAGGGACCGATCAGGCGGTACTTCATGCCTTTGAACAGTTTGTCTTCTGGCCTGGTGGATTCTTCTTCGGTGGGGGATTTTTGGTCGGCAGCATTTGTTGACTGCGGGGTCTTCTCGGCGGACTTGGCAGCTTTGGATTGGCGCTCGGGCTTGGTCTGGGCGAGGGCTGGGCTGGGCGACAACAATAAGAGGATGCCTAGACACAGAAACGGAGCAGCCATCTGAATCGTTCCAGATTTGTTCCCGCAAAATGCATTTCGACCGGCCATGTTCGCGCCCCCAATGTGGAGAAGTAGAAGGTGGAAATGAAACAGACAGTATCTTAATGCGGCGGCGGCGGATTGGAAAGCAGTGGCCAACCGGATCCGTTCCGCACCGTCGCTTCGCTCCGCTGACGGCCGAGGCGGCCGTCTCCACATGAGTTGTGGTGCTGGCGTGGCTGGATGCAGTGGTCAGTGGCTGGATGAAGTGGCCAGTGGCTAGTGGTCAGTGGTCAGTGAAAAGCCAACGCTCTCGGGTTTACTGACCACTGATCACTGGCCACTGACCACTGACTTTCAGTCCTTCTTTTCAAGCAGCTTCCGCGCGGCGGCTAGTTCTTTGCGTTTTGCGGCGTCTACTTTTGGATAGTCGGGGTTTAGTTCTTCCAGGGTTTCTACTATTACGGCTGCTACGGCGAGGTGCGTGAACCATTTGTTGTCGGCGGGAATTACGTACCAGGGGGCGCGTTTGGTCGCGGTGTTGCGGATCATGTCTTCGAAGGCATTCTGGTAGTCGTCCCAAAATTCGCGTTCGTGGACGTCGGCGGCGGAGAACTTCCAGTTCTTCTCAGGTTCATCGAGGCGCGCCATGAAGCGCTGCTTCTGCTCCTTCTTCGAAAGGTGCAGAAAGAACTTGCGGATGACCGTGCCGTTGCGCGCCAGATGCCGTTCGAAGCTGCGAATGTCTTCGAAGCGTTCGTCCCAGATATTCTTGGTCACGAGCGAGGGTGGGAGCTTCTCGCCTTCGAGCACCTTGGGATGCACGCGCACGATTAACACCTCTTCATAATAGGAGCGGTTGAAGATTCCGATGTGGCCGCGCTCGGGCAAGTCTCGCGTAGTGCGCCACAAGAAGTCATGCTGCATTTCGATACTCGACGGCTGCTTGAAGGAGTAGACCTGAACGCCTTCTGGATTTACTCCGGACATGACGTGATTGATGGTGCCATCTTTTCCGGCGGCGTCGAGGGCCTGGAAGATGAGGAGCAGAGACCAGCAGTCCTGGGCATAAAGCATGTCCTGCAGCTTGCGCATGCGATCGATGTCTTTTTGTACGTGCTCCTTGGCTTCGTCGATTGACTTCCAGTGACCGGTGTCGGCGGGGTTGAAGTCTTTCAGGCGGAAGTGCTTGCCGTTGTCGATGCGATAGGACTTGGCTAGTTTGGAGGTTTTCATGGTGGGGTCACCTTTTCGATATCGACGTGTCCGAAAATCGAGAGAGTGTCGTCGCAACAGGTGTGTCGTCCGCACCCGGATGGCTCTGGATGTATTTGTCCAGCTTGTTGAAATAGTGTTCGTTTGAGAGCGCGTAGTCTTTAGGGCCGGAGCTCAGTCGCGAGCGCACACACCACAGATACCCTTCGAGGAAACCCTTCTGTTCGTCTCTCGAACCTTGGCGCCACCATAAGCCATTGAGGTACCAGTGCGGGTTCTTCCACGTTTCCACGTCGCTGGGCCTACTCTCGCCCGGCGTGTGCCACACCTTCTGCCACACTTCCGTGACGAGCATGGTCTTCTGCGCCGGATGGTTTTTGTAATACGCAGTTATCTTGTCCTGTAGCTGGTCAGATGTTCCATTGAAGCCCTTTTCGCGCACAGCCCACGTCAGGCAGTCAGCGGCTCCCTCCAAGAACCCTGATTGTCTGTCGTGGGGCGCTGAAAGCCACCATGTCCCGTCGTAGACCGGCTTGGAGTTGCCACTCGACTGGACCGCCGCAGTGATGGCCACTAAGCAGGAGGCCACGAGGAGGAGCGACTTAAGCTTTCGCATAATCAATCCTAAGGATAACCCTACGCCACATTCCAGGTGCCACAGTTCGCCAGCGGGTCACTACTGACTCACGCTTCGACCGGTTTCTCCGCCACCACGGGTAGCTTCGCTTGCTGCCAGGCGTCGAACCCTCCCACAAGGTTCACTACATTCTGAAAGCCGGCTCTCTGGAGCAGGCTGCATGCGATCATGCTGCGATAGCCGCCTTTGCAGTGAACGGCGATGGGAATATCGTGATCGATTTCGGGCGGGGCGACTTTGAAGTTGTCGAGCGGCCACCACAGGGCGTTGGCAATGTGGCCGGCTTCCCATTCGGGTTCGCGGCGCACGTCGAGCACTTGGAGGTCGGAGACTCCTAGCTGATCGCTCAACGCTCCGACGCTGATTTGCGAAAGCGTGGCGAGCGGCAAACCCGCTTGTTGCCAGGCTTCGACGCCTCCGTTGAGATATCCGCGGGAGTCTTCGAGGCCGACGCGCGCCAGTCTCATGCGGGCTTCTGCTACTGTCTGCTCCGAGTCGGCGATTAGGACGGGACTGGCCGACAATCCCAAGAGCGCTCCTGCCCACGAAGCGAACTGACCTGAGAGGGCAATGTTTACCGACCCTGGAACGTGGCCGGCGGCGAACTGATCGCCGGGACGAACGTCGAGCGCGATAGCTCCTTCGGATAGAAGAGTTTTCAGTTCGGCTGGCTCGATGGGCGACAAGGCTGGCAGGTCGGAGAGGGATAGCGCGCCGGCGCGATTGATCTCGGCATCCTGCGAGAAGTAGGCCGGACGCGCGGGCAGGTTGCTGGTTAACTGCTTCATGAACTCTTCCCTGCTGTGGATCTGCAACGCGTAATTCGTAAGCCGCTCGGTGCCGATGGTGGAGACGCGCTCGGCACGCATGTTGCGTCCGCAGAGAGAACCGGCGCCGTGGGCCGGATACACGAGCACTTCATCGGCGAGGGTGAGAACTTTGTTGTGCAGGCTGTCATAGAGCATGCCAGCGAGTTGCGTGGGGGTGTAACGCTTGGAAAGATCGGGGCGGCCTACGTCTCCGAGGAAGAGCGTATCGCCGGTCAGGATTGCCCACGGCGCCGGGGACTTTTCTTCGTCGGTTATTACGAAGCACATGCTCTCGGGCGTGTGACCGGGGGTTTCGAGAGCCGTGATGCGCATCTTGCCGACGTGCAACTGAAAACCGTCTTCGATTGCTGTGTGCGGGAACGTGGCTTCGGCTTGCGCTCCCATGTAGATGCGGGCGCCGGTTCGCGCTGCCAACTCGCGGTGGCCGGAAACGAAATCGGCATGAAGATGAGTTTCGAAGATGTGGCGAATGGAAACGTGGTTCTTCTCTGCGGCTTGCAGGTAAATCTCTACATCACGCTGCGGATCGACTACAACTCCCTCTCCTTCGGACGCCAGCATGTAGGACGCGTGGGCTAGACATCCCAGATAAAACTGTTCGAAGTGCATCGCTCTCCCCCGAGACGAGTAAGAGCAATTCTATCGCGTGGGGATGGAATTTCGCAGCGCTTCGTGAGCTCTGGGAACTTTGGTAATGCGGGGTCGCGCCAAATCGCTAAGGGCGTCGCTGGCGGCGTGCGCTGCGATTGTAGTGGCGCCGAGGCCGAGGGCGAAGACGCCCTCGGGACAGCCGGCAGGATGCCGGCGCTACGCGGTGATGGCGAAGTAGTGGCTGCTACTTCGCGATGGTGAAGTCGGCGCTCTGGCCTTCGGCGGAACTGGGGCCGATCCAGACGGTGGCGTTGGCGGGCTCTACCACGTCCTGCATGTCGATGTTCCAGAAGGCTAGTTCGTCGCGGCCCAGGGTGAATTCGACTCGCTTCGATTCTCCGGGGGCGAGAGTGATCCTGCGAAAGCCTTCCAGTTGCCTGATGGGGCGAGCGACGCTGGTTCCCCGCAGGCGGATGTACAGTTCTACAATTTCATCGCCGGCGCGCGAGCCAGTATTTTTTATGGTGGTGGAGACGTGGAGAGGCTGCGCTGTTTTTTGATTGAGTTCAGTGGCGCTGAGTTGAAATGTGCTGATCTCCAATGGAGAGTAACTGAAGGTTGTATAGCTGAGACCGAAACCAAAAGGAAAGAGTGGGGCATTCGGTTCGTCCACATAGCGCGAACGATATTTTTCGCCTTTGTTGGTTGGTGGACGGCTGAGATCGACGCCGTCCGCGGGACGGCCGGTGTTGAGCGCGTCGTAGTAGAGTGGCTCCTGGCCTACGTTGTCGGGCATGGTGACGGTGAGTTTGCCGCTCGGGTTTACGTCGCCGAAAAGTGTTCGAACCAGCGCCGGACCCGCTTGCACTCCGGGGAACCATGCCTGCAAAATCGCAGGGACGTGATTCGCGGCCCACGAAAGGGTGAGTGGGCGGCCGCTGAATACAATCAAGACCACGGGCTTGCCGGTCGCGACGACTGCCTCCAGAAGCTGTTGCTGATTTCCGGGCAGGCCGAGATGGGCGCGGGATGCGCCTTCGGCGCTCATCCACAGGGAGTCTTCTCCGAGAGCCATTAAGACCACGTCGGATTGTTTGGCGGCGGCGACGGCTTCGGCAAAACCATTCTCGTCAGTGGTTAGAAGCTCTGTGCCTTTTGCGTAGATTACTTGCCGGCCTGATTGCTGCAGGGGCGAGGTTAGTGCGGCGCGCAAGGTGACGGCATCGGCGGCATCGCCACGGGCTCGCCAGGGACCGAGCATGTCTGCGGCGCTGTCGGCTAGAGGGCCGATGAGAGCGACGGTGCGGATCTCGGGATTCAGCGGAAGTGTGGGCTTACCGCCTGACGCCGAGTTCTTCAGCAGCACGAACGAACGTTCGGCGACGGTGCGGGCGAGTTCCACATGAGCGGGATCGAGTTGGGGTTTGCCGGCGGGCGTCGCTTCGGAAACACGCGGTTCGGGAACATAGGGATGATCGAATAATCCTAGCGCGAATTTTACGCGGAGCATGCGGCGCGCGGCTTGGTCGACGGCGCTTTCGGGTACGGCTCCGGATCGCACGAGTTCTGCCAAGTGGCGGGAGTACTCATTGCCTTCGAGATCAATGTCGAGGCCCGCGAGAATGGCTTTGCGCGCAGCGGTTTTTCCGTCGACAGCAATGCCGTGAGCTATGGTTTCACTTACTGATCCATAGTCGCTGATCACGATTCCCTGAAATCCCCACTCCTGGCGGAGGATGTGCGTGAGGGTGAACCAGTTGGAAGTCGAGGGGACGCCGTTGAGAGTGTTGAAGGCGCTCATGATCGATCCAGCACCGGCGTCGACTGCGGCGTGGAATGGTGGCAGGTAGACCTGGAACAGCGTGCGCTCGGAGATGTCGACCGTGTTGTAATCTCGACCGGCTTCGGCGGCCCCGTAGGCGACGTAATGTTTCACGCAAGCCATCATAGATTGCGGATCATTGAGGCGTGCGCCTTGATATCCGCGCACGTAGGCGGCGGCCATGGCGGAGCCGAGGTATGGATCTTCTCCAGCGCCTTCGACGATGCGTCCCCAACGGGCATCGCGGGCAATATCAACCATTGGCGAGAAGGTCCAGCGGATGCCCTCTCTGGTGGCCTCGATGGCTGCGACGCGCGATGCTTTCTCGACCAGCGATGGATCCCAGGTGGAGGCCATTGCAAGCGGCACGGGAAAGATGGTGCGGTAACCGTGGATCACGTCTAACGCGAACAGGAGCGGAATGTGCAAGCGGGTGTTCTCGACGGCAATCTTCTGCAACGCGTTGGTCTCGGCTGCTCCGGTGATGTTTTCGAATGAGCCTACGTGGCCTTGGGCGGTCTGCTCTCGATAATCGGCGTGGGGCGAACCGGGTCCGGTGGAACTGTCGGCAAAATGGACGGTCTGGGCAATCTTTTCTTCGAGGGTCATCTGGCCGAGCAACTGGGTGATGCGCTGCTCGATGACGGGATCGTCGAGCTTTGGGGCGGGGGCTTGCGCTTTAAGCAAACAGAGAGGTGAAACGAGAATAATAGCTAGAAGTAAACCGCGAACCAAACTCATCTTAGACGGCATATATCGATCCCTCGATCGGGCTGACTTGGCCAGACAAGCGCTACGACACAGCGCAGAAGCCATGGGTTTGACATTGCCGCTTTATGCCCGCAGTCGCCAGGGATAAAAGGATGTGCGGTTCGCCCCGGGAAAGTCACCCTCAACCAAATGGAATGTTACCAGAAAACCGGTATTCTAGAAATGACATTGATGCCCGCGAGGATGGGAGCACGCTCCAACCTTTATGGGTCAGTGATGCGGCGCGGCAGTGGGCCGTAGGCGGTCGCGGGATACAATTCCTTCGCCTTCCTTCACTGCATAGAGGCGATCTGCCGCAAGATTGTTCAGGATTTCGGTCTTGCCGGAGGGCCAGAGAATTTCTACGCGATCAAGGCGGTCGTGGGAACCGAGGCCGAAGTGGATTCGGAGATCGTTCTGCGACAGATAGCTCCCGCCGCTGCGGACTTCATCGAGTTGTACCAAGTCACCAGCGATGGTCTTGATACGCGCATTCAGAGCGAGACGATTGCTCTTGGTGCCCGCGAGTTCGAATTCGATCCAATGGTTATGGTTCGCGCCCTGAGAGCGAGGCTCTTCATTGCGAAGGATCATGGGCTTGCCGTCGACGTTTTCGATGACGATGTCGACGCGGCCGTCGTTGAAAAGATCGCCGAAGGCTGCGCCGCGACTGACCTGCGGAATCTGAATCGCGGGTCCAGCCAGTTCACTGATGTTGCGAAACGTGCCGTCGTGCCGGTTCAGGAACAGGAGCTTGGGCTCGCGATATCTGGATCCGACGTCGAGAGTGTCCACCTGCGGGTAGACATGCCCATTTACCATGAAGAGATCGGGCCAACCGTCGTTGTCAAAGTCGAAAAATGCGGTGCCCCAGCCGACATAAGGAATGGTCGGCGTGGCAATGCCCGCCAGGAACGAAACGTCAGTGAAGCTCATCCCTCCGTCGTTGCGAAACAGCGCCGCGTACTCTTCGGAAAAGTGGGTGACGAAAATTGAGAGGCGTCCGGTGTGCAGGTAATCGCCGAGCGCGACTCCCATGCCGGCTTGTTCGGAGCCGTCCTGGCTTACGGCTGTGCCCGCTAGAAATCCAACTTCTGTGAAATGGCCGTTCCCGTCATTGCGATAAAGGAAGTTTGGCGTGGAATCGTTGGCGACAAATAGATCGAGGCGGCCGTCGTCATTGAAGTCGGACCAGACAGCGCCTAAGCCGTAATAGCCGTGCGGATCGTCGACTCCGGCGGCTTTCGAAACGTCGGTGAAAGTTCCATCGCCGTTGTTGTGGAAGAGAAGATCGCCTGCGCCTTTCAACCCTCTCGGACCGCACTGCACGGGAAGGCCGTGATACTGGCAGGTTTTGCTGGAACCAAACTTGGGCAGGTCATCGAGATGAAAATCGACGTAGTGCGAGACGAAGAGATCTGCCCATCCGTCGCCATCGTAGTCGCCGAAAGCTGCGCCAGTGGCGAACTGTGTGTCAACGAGGCCAGCCTGCTTGGTTACGTCTGTGAAGGTGCCGTCGCCGTTGTTGCGGTAGAGGACGACTCCGCCGAGGCAAGTCACGAGCAAGTCCGGCCAACCGTCGTTGTTGTAGTCGCCAACGACCGCGCCCATGGCGAAGCAGGGATATCCAACGCCGGCCTTGTCGGTGACGTCGGTGAATGTTCCGTCACCATTGTTACGGTATAGCGCGCTGCGAGCTTTCTTGCCGGCAAGCGCCATCTCTAGGGTTGGCGCGTTCGTAAAGTAAATGTCGAGCAGGCCATCGCGATCGTAGTCGATCAACGCAACGCCTCCGGCCATGGACTCGACAATGTATTTCTTGTCGGAAGACGACGTGTGCTCGAACTTGATGCCGGTGGAGTCGGTGATATCCACCAGTTGCGGCAGTTGATTTTGCGGTGAAGTTGACGGGACGGCTTGGGCGGCGAGGCTTGGCGAGACGCCGCACAATGCGCACAACAGCGCAAAGAGCGCGACCAGCGGGCTAGCAGGCTGCTGAAAAACTCTTTCGCCGCGGCGAAAACGACCACTGGGGCTAAAGCCCGGGTTGATTCTAGGCCGCTTACGCGGCGCTGAAGCGCCGCTCTTCCACGGCTGCGCGTGCATTCGTGAGTTTTTCAGCAGCCTGCTAGAAAACTGCCCGCTGAGTGACTCGGAGAGTCGCTGCATGAGTCGCGACAAGGTTCGCGCCTTGATTCTCATCATGATGGAGGATCCGGCGGCGCGGACGTGGATGGCCGATCTCCGGCTGGGGTGGGACTCGAATGATTCTTATCCTTCAGCTTGCGAAATTGATCCATTTCGCGCTGGGCTTGATCGGGCTGGTTCAATCGCGCAAAAAGCAAGCCTAACTGATAGTGAGTGTCGGGGGAGTTGGGAGCCAATTCCTCGGCGCGCGTCAGGTGCTCCTGGGCTTTGACGTAGTCTTGTTGCATGAGGTACAGAGTGCCCAGCAGAGCTTGAGTTTGGACGTGTTTAGGGTCGATGGCGGCAGCTTTCTCCAACTGAGTGATAGCAGCGCGATTGTCTCCCTGCTCACGAAAAGTCAAGGCCAACTGGTAGTAGGCCTCCAAGTGATTTGGATCGAGCTTGATAGATTGCTCGAAGTTAGTGCGCGCGACGGGAAAATCATGCAGGTTGGCCGCGACCATGCCCAACGCGAGAAAGGCAAGCGGATCTTCGGGACGCAACTTCGTGTAATGCTCGATGGTGGCGCGCGCGGCTTCTGTGTCTCCGTTTTGCAGCTGAGCAACGCCCAGCAAATATAATGCCTCGGGTTCATCGGGCCGGAGTTTTACTAACTGCTGGGCTGCATCAACGGCGTCGGACGTGTGGCCGGCGCGCAGGCTAGCGGCGGCAAACTTTCGCAATACATCTGGCGAGTCGGGAGCGAGGGTTCGAGCGCGACTGAGAAGTTCGAGTGCTTTTGTCCATTGCTCCTGCGTCGCTAGCAGGCGCGCCAGGGCTTGCAGCGCGTCGAGTGAGTTTGGGTTCAAGTCGACGGCTCGTTGAAAATCTTTTCGAGCGAGCGCGAGTTCCCCTTTGCGTTCTCGCGCACGGCCTAGCGTAAAGAACAATTCAGAGGTTGGAGCCTGCTGCTTTTGGGCGATTTCAAGAAGGGCGAGGCCGTCGTCGGTGAAATCGAAATCCAAGAGCACCTTGGCGAACTCGACGCGGAGCGCCGTGTTCTTCCCCGCTCGCGCAGTGACCTCTGGGGCGAGCGCTTGAGCTTCTGTAACTCGATTCAGGCCCAAGTAGCTGGCGGCGAGTAGAGGCAGCGCGCTATCCGGACGATGCGCACGCGGAATTCGTTCGAGGGCTACGAGCGCATCGTGAAAATCATTCTCCTTCAAATACGCCGTCGCCACGGTGCAATTGACGTCGGGGTCGTTCGGAGCGAGGCGCGCCGCGTCCTGCAGCGCGGCGATTTCTTTATCTGTTTCGCCTTCAGCGTGGAAGACACGCGCCAGATTTATGTGGGCTGGTAGTCGGTCTGGAGCGAGAGTGATTGACCGATGCAAGAGCGTTTCCGATTCTGCAAAACGTTTTTGCTGCAAGCGGACGCTGCCCAGCAGGTTTAAGGCTTCGGCATCGTCGGGATGCTGGGTTAGCACTTTCCAGAGGAGTTCTTCAGCTGCGTCGAGCTTTCCACTGTGAATCAGCGTGGCGGCGTGGGCCACATTCTGCGAATCTTCGTCCGCGGCTGCAGGAGCAGAGACGAACGCAAGAATTGCGAAGAGAGCGAGCGCAAAAACGGGGACACTTATCCATGTGAATCGAACTCTAAGTTTGCGCTTGCGGGGAAGGATCACGGGTGTTCGGTCCCCCGTTCTTTTTCTTTCAGTTTTTGATAATCCTGAAGAGCGTGCTGAGCGTCGTCCATCCTTCCATCGCGACGATAGGCTGCGCTTAGCTGAAAGTAGCTGTAGTCTTTAGTGGGATCGAGATGCACCGCGATTTCTAATCTTTCTATGGCGGCTTTTACGTCTCCGCGCTCGAGCAGCATTTTGCCCAGCTGATATTGCGCGTCTGCGTAATCCGGTTTGTCGCGAACCACTTCGTTTAGCAAGGCGAACGCCTGATCTTTCTGCTGCTGCATGAGCAAGCCATAAGCCACGTGATATTTGGCTCTTGCATCTGCGGGATGGGCTTGGAGTTCTGCGCGGAATTCACCCACCGCCTCGTCGAGCTTGCCTTGATGGAGGAGAATGATGCCCCATCCGAAATGCGCTCCTTCGATTTTTGGATCGAGTACAAGGGCGCGGGAGAACTCAGCGACGGCGGGAGTGTACTGATTCTGATCGGCGTCCGCCTGGCCTAAGAGCAAATGGATTTCGGCCACATTCGGGTTCTTCTCGATCATGCGCTGGAACACTCGCGACGCGGTGGCTGAGTCGCCGGAGTGGACGAGCGAAACTCCCAGCGCGTAGAGCACGCCTGGGTCATCCGGGAGGTCGGCCATTTCAGGCTGAAAGACTTCAACCGTTTTCGCGAACTTTTCGGTCATGAAGTAACTTACACCTAGCGCTTCGCGCGTCTTGGTGTCGCTGGGTTGATGGGCGATCTGACGTTGCAGGGGATCGATCGCTTCGTCGAATCGCTGCGCGCGGTAACCGGCCAGTCCCCAGTTGCGGTCTAGTCCGGGCAAATCGGGTTTCCATTGCGCGGCTTTTTTAAAGAGGTCGGCGGCGGGAGCGTATTGTTCGCGTCTGGCTTGAATTACTCCCAGGTTGTTATAGGTATTGCCGAGAATATCGGCCAGGGTTGCGCGGAGTTGGTCAGCCTTTTTTTTCTCGGCGGGATCGAGGGGTGGGCGATCCTCGAGGAATGCGGGCTTCTCTTTGTCTTGTCCGCTCTGCAGATCAGAAAGCAGCTCATGCTGTCCCGATTGGTGTGCGTCCTGGCTTTCCTTGTCGCTCTGGAATGACTGGGCGCGCAGCTCCTGAGATCGCTTCAGTTCTGCTTCCGCTTCGTCCTGCTTGCCCATCTTCACCAGAATCTGGCCGATCATCGTATGTGCTTTCGACACCTGATAGTGGTTGTGCGATGGATCGGTGGTAAGAGCAATCGATTTCTTCAAAGTTGCGATGGCTAGGTCGGGGCGGTTCGTCTCGACGTACTCCTGGCCGAGATAAAGAAGCGGGTCGGGATTGTCAGGCTGCAACTGCACAGCTTTTTTCAGGTAGTCTTCGGCTGCTGGAAAATTGCGGTCTTCAAGATGAATTACTCCCAGAAAAAATGTGCTGAAAAATTCTTTTGGATTAATCGCCAGCTCCTGCTCGAAGAGCGGAAGAGCAGTGGGAAAGCGCTCTTTTTCTCCCTGGGCTAGATAGGCAAGAGCGAGATAGTAGTGAACACGTGGGTAGTGCGGGTCTAAGTCGATAGCTTTTTTGAACTCACGGATGGCGTCGTCCAGGTAGCCGGTCTCGCGATAGGCGCGGCCGAGGAGAACGTGCAGCGCTGGAGTTGAGCCCATGTCATTCAGAAGTTCGTCGAACAGAAGCTTGGTCTCGGCCAGCTTGTGGTCGCTGAGGTAGGCGAGCGCGAGGGAGTACGCGGTGGCGAAATCCGCCTGAAGGCTTAGAGCGGTGTGAAGATGTTCCGCGGACGCCGCAAAGTTGCCCTGCGCGAACTCTACGTTGCCGAGTAGTTGCAAGGCTCGCACGTTGCGCGGATCGGTTTTGACTACCGCGGCGGATTCGGCGCTGGCCTTGTCTAAGTGCCCTGCCCGATAGAAGACCATGGCGAGATCGAGGCGCGCGTCGGCGTAAGTGGGATCGGCGGCTACCGCGTCTTGAAGTACCTGGACAGCCTGCTCGGAATCGCTCCTCTCGGCGGCGAGAAGATCGCCCATGCGTTGCAGGGCGAGAGCCAGCACTTGATGGTATTCGGCTTCGGCGCGGTCAAAGTCTCCGCCGAGCTGGAATGTTTGCGCCGCGCTATAGTGTTGATTGAGCGGATCTAATGCCTGGGCTGCATGCGGCGCCTGCTGTGCCGCGGAAAAACTGCGCATCAGAAATGCGCTGAGTAGTACGTGAGCGGCGAGACGGGACACAAAACCCTGGAAACCGGCGTGGAAAAGCACTGGAGGATTCCCATTCAAAATGATAAGAGGCGAAACTCGTTTGAGCTTCGCCTCCATTAGACGCTGCAGCAATTTCTGCGTCAAGCCTCAGAAAGTAAATCTGAGGGCGTATTGGATCTGGCGAGCCGGACGCGTGTAGGTCGCCTGGCCAAAGCCCGTTTCCGAGATGGCGTTCGGTGAAAGGAGCGTGCTGCTGAGTCCACCCGGGCCTGGAATGACCTGATACGCTGTGTTCGGCAAAGTTTGGGTGCTGGTGGGATTTCCAGTCAGGAAACATTGGTCCGCCGCATTCAGCGCGGCATTCGACGACGTCGTTGGCAGCAGGTTCCCATTGGCGTCGCCGAAGCAAAGCTGAGCTGGGCCCATGTTGCCGTTCACGGCCTCGAACTGGGTTTTGTTGAATGCGTTGAAGAGTTCAAGCCGGAACTGCACGTTCAGCCGTTCGTTAATCTTGAAATCTTTGTGCACCGCGATATCCCAGTTTTGCTCGCCAGGCCCGTAGCAGTTTCCCACCGAAGCGTTGCCGTCAGTTCCGATCGGCAAGCCGTAGAGAGTGAATTTGTTCGGGTTGAGCCACTGGCTCTCGATGCCCGATCCATGCGAACGGCAGGATTGACCAGGAACAAGATTTGGCCGGTCTGAGCCAGTTCCGGTGCCCCAAAGATCAGGACCTGTGCTGGGAACGATCGGGACACCGCTCTCGTAGGTGATAATGGGATCGATGGACCATCCGCCCGCCACTCCTCGCTCGATCGCACTCGCACCTTTTAATAGAGGCAAGGCATATACGACGGAGGCGGTGAGGATCTGAGGACGATTGAACCCGGTCGGCCCATAGTCAAGACGAGGGTTCAAGTTGTCGCTGATGTCGACGCAGCAAAGTCCGTTGATACCTCCTTCGAGGCCGAGAGCCTTTGACCAGGTGTAGGCGACTTGGTAGAGGGATCCTCTCGAGTCGATCCTTCCCTTCCAGACCGCCTGCAGGGCGTTGTAGTTGGAATAGCCGGTGAAGTCGGCGTAGTTGAATGTCGCCTGACCCGAAGTGGCTTGGTTGAACGTACTCATGTAGGGCCGGTAGCCGGCGTTGCTGTTTCCGTTGTTTTGAATCGTGAATAAGGCAAAGCCCTGCCGGCAAGTATCCCCTGCAGTTACAGCCTGCGGCAGTCCGCCGGGCGCGTAGGGCGCCGAGCAAACATTGGGGTTAGCTACCGTGGCAACAGGGTTACCGGCGACCGGGGTAATTTGGGCAACGTCGGTGTAGTTTTGCAGATGCAGGCCCCGGTTTCCCACGTAGCTTACCTGCATAGTGTTGCTCCGGAAAAGTTCCCGAGACAGGGTGAAATTCCATTGCCAGTTGTTGGGGATATCGGTTGACATGCTTCGTCCAAAAGTCGGATACCCGTATCCCGTACCCCCTTGACCTGATGGAACAGGGCCATCTAAGTAGCGGAAGCCGCTGGCCTTCTCGACAAAAGGAGGATTCTGCGTTCCCTGGATGATGAAAGGATCGAGCTGATACCGAAGGAAAAACTGGCCCACGCCTGCTCGAAGTGAAGTCTTTCCATCACCGAACAGATCCCAGGCAACACCCACCCGAGGGGCAATGTTGTGATAGACGTTGCCAGCAATCGAACGGCTCGAAGCGGTTGTGGAACCGGCGACGCCTACTCCTTTACAGTTCACCGCACTGCCTGGGGCTTCGATAAGACCATTACAGGCAGTGTTACCCACGCTTAGGCTGAACAGGTTAGGATTCCAGAAAGCCAGTTCGTTGTCGGAAGCGTAAGGCTGCATCAGGAGGGACCAGCGGAAGCCATAGTTGACGGTGATGCGGCGAGTAGCTCTCCATGAATCGCCGCCGTAAAACTCATAATCCTGATAGCGGCCAGCGGCGTCGTGCAGGTCGTTGGATTCTCCGTAACCATACAGAGTACCCTTCATGAGAATATCTGCAATGCCGTTGCCTGCATTCGAGCCCGCGGTAGTGCCTCCCCATGGGGCGTTGCCGCAGTTCGTTGCGGTGTTTGTACAGGTAGCGTTGGTACCGCCCCAAAATGCTGGCGCTTCGTTAAAGTCGCCGTTGTTTGCCTGATCCTTGACGTTGTGAGCGAGCAAAACACCGAACTTAAGCTGGTGCTTTCCAGCTACCTTGCTATAGTCGTCCGTCCAGGTATAGCGATCCATTCGGTTTGACCAAGGGGCCACATTCCACAGGGTGCTGTAACCGCCGGGACCCCAGAAGACGGGAGCTGCGAGATCGGCTCCTGCAGTTTTCCCCGCTATGGGGTAGGTCGGTGTGAGCTGCCCATAGATCTGCTGGGGAAGCGTAGAGTCAGTTCCTCCGGCAGTGACATCGATCCTGTTGCCGGAATAGCTGAACTGAAAATCATTGACTGCTGTGTTCCCAAGCTGGTGTTGGAGATGGATGGCCGCAACCTTCGACGGCTGCGCCCAGGAGGAATCTACCGCCGGGAATCCTGTGTCTCCCCATTCGCCGCCGGGAATGCTCGGCGCGGGATTCACCCAGTGTGATTGCGTATAGGTAACGAATATCTGAGTAGACTTATTTGCGATGTAGTCGACCCTGCCAAATGACTGCCACAAGTTCACAGGCGAGTTAAGGATTTGCTTATAGTTAGGACCAGGACAGGGATTGGCGGCGGTCGGAGTGACGTTGGCCGCTGGGTACAACTGGCTGATTAGTTGCCCTGCGGGACTGAGACCCTCAGGGGTTTGGCTAATGTTTTGGATCTGGACGGACGTCGCCCCATTATCGTTATTGCCGAAAACTGCCCCAGTCGCGGGATCGGTGACAGGGAAGGTGATGATTCCGAGGCCGGGAAAATTCGAATTGTAGTAACAATTTGATAACAGCCCTACCCCTTTAACATCGGCAGCGTTCAGTGAGCCGAAGCCCCCAGGGGGGTCAATCCCGTTGTAATTTCCCGCGAGTTCCGCAGCGGTGGGAGTTTGTCCGGTATGGAGATCGCCGTCGATTTCGCGGTTGAATTCCTGAGAAAAGAAGAAAAAGAGTTTGTCCTTCTTAATGGGACCGCCGATTGAGAAACCGAAATCGTTCCGGCGCAATTCGCCCTTCGGGAGGGCGGGCACGGTGTTCGTGTTGAACCAGTTGTTGGCGTCCAGTGCGTCATTTCTTCCGAAATAGTAAACCGTGCCGTGGAAGCCGTTGGTGCCGCCCTTGGTAACGATATTGATTTGCGCGCCGCCGGACTGACCGAACTCAGGACCGTAGTTGTTGGTGACAATCTTAATTTCTGAGATGGCATCGAGCGAAGGATAAAGAAGGATCGTGCGCTGCGAGCCCATGTCGTTGTCTGGAACGCCATCCTGCGTAAAGGCGTTGCCGGTGCGCTGACCGCCGCTGAAAGAGATGTCCGAACCGCCGAGAACGCCCTTCGTGCTGGCGCTGAAACCGTCTTGCGTAGAGGCACCCGGAACCAGCAGAGTAAGGCCGATGAAGTTGAGTCCATTCAGAGGCAATTCGCGAACCTGAGCGCCTTCTGTAATAGTGCCCAATGTGTCGGTGGTTGTTTCCACCGCGATCGGGTTGGCTTCCACCGTCAGGGCTTCAGATACGCTGCCTACCGTAAGCTTCACGTTAAGAACGACGGTGGAACCGGCGTGCAATTCGACGCCCTGCTCAGTTTCCGCCTTGAAGCCCTGCTTGGTCACCTTGACGTGGTATTTCGCAGGAGGAAGTTCTGTGAAGGCATAGCTTCCGTCAGAGGCCGAGTTGACGGTGCGGGTGTAATCAGTAGTGTCGGAAACAATGGTAACGTCCGCTCCCGCCACTACTGCGCCCGCGGTGTCTGCGACGGTGCCCTGAACAATGCCATTTGTCTGCTGTGCGGCCATGAATGGCGCAAAAATCAGCACGAACCAGCTAAACAGCACTCCCAGCCCTGTCTTTCTCATTGAATCTCCTGGAAACACCAATCGCAATTTTGGATGGTTCCCAACTAGCCTTTTTATACTACGTCGGTCATTTAGCCCCAAGGTGGGTTGGATTGTCAAGATAAAAATACCGATATTCTAAAATCAGCCGGTCCGACAAACCGGTATTCTAGGTGGTTTTTGCATGACACTTGGTGCGGCAAAGCCCCATCTTGGGTAGATGAGGTAGAATGCTTGGCATTCAGCCCCCGTCGGCATGATAGCGTTCGAAAACGCGTTTTTGTAGAGGAGCTGGCCGAATGACACCCCTGAAAAAAAAGGGTGATAACAAAAACGGTGCCGTCACCTTGAAGATGGTCGCCGAACGTGTGGGGCTGACCAAGGGCACCTGCTCGGCGGTTCTGAACCGGAGCGCCGCTTCCCGATCGGTCCCGCTGCACACCCAGGAGCGAATTTTAGCCGCCGCTCGCGAACTGAATTACCGGCCGAGTTTCTATGCCCGGAACTTGCGGGTAAAGCGCACCAGCCTGATTGGTGTGGTGGCCGAAGAGATCGGTGACTTTTATGGTTCCCTGGTCATCAGCGGAATTGAACGCTACCTGCGGCAGAAGAACTTCTTCTTCCTGACTGTCGCTCATCGGCACGATCCCGAGCTGCTGGATACTTATTCGCACATGCTGCTGGATCGCGGCGTCGAAGGCTTCATCACGGTGGACATGTCCATTAGTCGTCCTATGCCGCTGCCAACGGTGGCCGTGGCGGGGCACCGGCGCATGGAAGGCGTCACGAATATCGTTCTGGATCACCGGCGGGCTGCATGGCTGGCGCTAAACCATCTGGTCGAGCTGGGTCATAAGCAAATCGCCTTCATGAAGGGATCTGCGTTGAGTTCCGACTGCGAGGATCGCTGGTCGGCAATCTGCGAGGTTGCGAAGGGACTCGGCATCGCGATGCCGGCGGAACTGATCGTTCAACTCGAAGGCGACGATCCGACGCCTCAGTTGGGTTATCCTTTCGCGAAGGATCTGCTGGCTCGTAAACGGCCATTCACGGCTTTGTTTGCGTATAACGATATTTCTGCGATCGGGTCGATCCGCGCTTTTCAGGAGGCGGGGTTACGAGTTCCTGAAGATGTTTCAGTGGTGGGCTTTGACGATATTCTACTTGCTCTGCACAACAATCCAAGCTTGACGACCGTGCGTCAGCCGCTTCAAAAAATGGGCGAGATTGCAGCTCGCACTTTGCTAAACCGGATTGAAGATCGGGAGGAGTGGGTGGCGGAAATCGCGATTGAGCCTGAATTCGTCGTCCGCAATTCGACCGCAAAGGTGACCGCTTCACCCGCGGTCGCGCGCGACACAGGAGACGGTCAAGATGTACTGGCGCGGAACTAGCAAGCGATTCGTCTTGCGTTTCGCGGCGGCCAGCTTATTTTTCGCGACCCTCATCATTCATTCTTCGGGTCCACTGCGGGCGCAGATGGCCACCGAAGACCGGCTTCTTTATCGCGCGTGGTGGCCGAGGCACAGCACTCCATCGTCGGACCAGTACGTTGGACCGGAGGAGTGCGCCAAATGCCATGCGGGGAAAGCGGCGACGCAGAAGAGCACGCCCATGGCGCTGACTGCTCAGCCGGTTGCGCAGTCGGAAGTTCTCTCCAAGAGGAATCGGTTAGCTTTTCAATCCGGCAAAATCGGTTACGAAATTGCAACCACGGCGGGGAAGAGTGTCTACAGCGTCACCGACGGCGCGCAAACTCTTTCGGCGCCGTTGAGTTGGCTTTTCGGCGATGGTCACGTCGGCCAATCCTACCTATTCGAACGCGACGGAGGTTTTTATGAAAGTCGCGCTTCTTACTTCGATACTCTGAAGGGTCTCGATTTCACGCCCGGCCGCAAACTTACCGATCCGCAGAATCTCGAACAGGCGATGGCGCGGCCCGTCATCGGAGCGGAGTTGATTCGTTGCTTCGCTTGTCATGCAACAGCTTCAACCATTGGCGACAAGCTTGACCGCAGCCGGATCATTCCGGGGATTACATGCGAAGCTTGCCATGGGCCTGGCCTGAAGCACGCAACAGCGCAAAGGGCGGCCTCTGCCGAAGGTCAGGTGCTGGAGGGCGATCAAAAGTATAACGATCAGAAGACGGATGCAGTCTTCGATCCCGGCAAGCTCAATCCTGTCGATGCCGTTGACTTTTGTGGTTCCTGTCACGGCACGTGGTGGGATGTGAAGCTGGCTCCGCCGGTGGGAATCGCGAACGTTCGTGCGCAACCGTATCGCCTGGAAAAGAGCCGGTGCTGGGGGAAAAACGGCGATGCGCGGATCACCTGCGTGGCCTGCCACGATCCTCATCAGAAGCTCGTGCGCGACACGTCCGCCTACGACAAGAATTGCTTAAGTTGCCACCTTGCGACAGCTTCCACGAAACCTGCACCGGACCATCCGGGATCCGCGTGCAAAGTCGGCACGAAGGATTGCGCTTCGTGTCACATGCCGAAATACGAACTCGCAGATTTTCATTATAAATTTACCGATCACGATATCCGCGTGGTTCGGGCGAATGCGCCCTTTCCCGAGTAATCCTCAAAGTCGATCCATCGCATTGGTTAGACCGGTGTGTTTAATTGAACTGGAACCAGTTTAAATTGCCCAGGCTGGCAGTGCCGCTCGTCGGAGCCTTGAATAAAACATATAGGTCATGAACGCCGCTTGCCCCTGACACGTTTGCCGCTGGAGTTGTTTGCCAGGTTTCCCATCCGCCGGTCGAGGGGACAGTGACCGAAGCGATGAGAGTACCGCCGAGGGAGTCCATGTAGAACTGAAGAGTTCCGCCGCAGTTTCCGCCGCTGTTTTGATCGCAAGCGAGGCGGGCAGTAACAGTGGAGACTCCTGTGCCAAAGTTGATGTTTTTGTAGACGGCGTAATCGCCGTCGTTGGAGTATCCCACGTCATAGCCGCCATTCGTGTCGGAAGTGAGTTCGGTTTCAAGTCCGAAGGTGCCATAGTTACCATGAGTATTGTTGCCCGCGGTGCGGTTAAAGCTGGAGGCCTGAATCTGCGAGGTTGCGCTGACCGTGTAAGCAGGCGTTCCAGCGCTTTGAGTTCCGTCCCAGGTGAAGGTCACTGCGGCGAGCGAGGGGAGCGTGTAGGTGAAGGATTGCGTTCCCCACTGCACTTCAAAAGTCTGGCTCTGGCTGGAGTCGTTGAACGCCACCAAGACCCTCGAATTGCTGGGCCAATTACTGGGCGAGGGATTGACGAATGCGGCGGACACTATTCCCAGAGCATTGCTGGAATAAATGCGGTAGGCGCCGGGCAGCACATACTTGCTGAACTGGCCCATGGTGTAAAACTCAGTTCCGTAAGTGATGTTGCCCGTGGTGCTATTCACAGTTACGATTCCGGTGCATGTGCTGCAGCCGCCGGTATGCGGACCTTGACTCTCGTTCATCGCCAGACTCCATTTCACGTACGCTCTGGCCCAGTTCCTCATGCACTGAGTGATTTCCTCGAAGTCCAATCTGCTTTGGTCGGAATTCGTTATGAAGCCCGAGTGTTCCGTTTCGTAAGTACCTAGGGTCGGAAACATATTCTGGATGACGGTCATGGCTCCCGGAGTGCCCCCATATCCGTGCCAGGCTACACCGGCGATCTGGCTTAAGTTCTGATTCATCAGAACGTCTTGCGGATAATCCGGCCGGTCCCAATTGTGGTCATAAACCAGTACCTTCGTCGTGATGCCCGCGGAGGTGAGTGCCGGCAGCACGTTATTGAACAGTGCTGTCATCTGATCGGTTTGCGAGCCGGGGCAGTCGGTGGCGCTGGAATCTGCGGGCATGCACATTCCCGGATAGTTGCTGGGGATGTTCAGCGGTTCGTTCTGCAAGGATATGTAATCAATATTAATGCCTGCTGCCGCGTAGTCCTGTATGTACTTTACGAAATAGTTGGCGAATGGTGTGTACATGCTGGAGAGAAGGTAATTTGTAGGAGTTCCGCTAACCATGGAGTCAGAATCTTTCATCCAGCCGGGAGGGCTCCAGGGATTGGCCATGATCTTGAGCTGAGGGTTGAGAGCCTTCGCCTGCTGGATCAGGGGAATGATATCTGTTTGGTCGTGAGCAATTGAGAAATTCGCCAAGGGGAGATCGACTGGCCCACTATCGCCATCGAACGAATACACAGAGCGCGCTAGGTCGGAAGCACCCATGGGATTGCGAAGGAAGCTGAGCCCGATGCCGGAGGTACAGGAATTTAGTACCCCGCAGAAGCCTTGGCGAGTGAACAAATTGTTCATCGCCTGGGTGAATTGGGCCGGCTGCATGACATTTGCTACTTCATTCAGCAAATACATCGCAGAGTCGGTGGTAGCGGCACCAAATCCTTCGATGGTCTGATAGACCTCGGTTTCATCCACATAGATCACATTGCTGCCGCCGTTCGCGGCGGAGAAACTGACAGATGGCTGTGCCGCCAACTGCATGGTCTGGTCGTCGGTTGTTTCGACTACATATACGCTGGGACCGTTGCCGGGCGGCGTGAGCGTGTACATGCCGCTTGCGACTTGGCTCGATGTGAAATTGGCACCGCCGGCGATAGCCTGGATTGTGGTTGTCGACGTGACCGTTATCGCGCCAGAATATTTTGTCGACGAAGTCGTTGGCGTGGTGCCGTCCGTCGTGTAGTAGATGGCGGCGCCGGAAGAGCTATCCGTCAGGGTGACTGTCTGTCCGGTTTGAGTCTGACTGTATGAGCCCGGCACCGGCCAGAAGACAGGTGTGGCTGCGGTGGGCGGCGGGGGTGGTGGACTCTGTATTGAGGATCCGCCGCCTCCGCCGCCCCCACAAGCAGTTGCCACGAGTGCCAAGGTGAAGACGGCCAACCAAGAAAGAAATTTCAACCCTGAGGCCAACCCATGTCTTTGCATTTTCACTCCCTCGTGTCTTCGTGGACAAACGATATTCGCTGCGGGAACTTCATTATTGTTGCGAGCGGAAACGCGAATTCACAACACAATACCACAAGATAGCTCGCAGAATACCGGTCTTCTTTTGAGGATCACGCACCGCACAGAGTTGGCGAAGATGGCGTTGGGGGTACCGGAAGAATTTTTGGCCGCGCGAATCAGAGATCCACTGTCTCTGTGAAACTCGTTCTTGACTCGCGGTCCAAAGGTGTGGTCCCATGTGGAAAATCGGTTTTCTGCTGAGGAACCGAAACATGTACGGACTCGCATTCCGCGAAGAAGGAGTCACGAATGAGCATTCGAATGAGCTGGGGGTTGGTCTGCCGATCGAGATTCCTTCTTATCATCATGGTTTTGTTCTTCGCCGGCATTACACAGGCCCAGGTGGCCGCGGGTGGCTGTACTGGCGTTTCCCCAAGCACGACGGGGTCGGTGACATGGAATCCGCAGTGGTGCCAGGAATTTAGCGGGGCAGCAGGTTCGTCTCCCGACACATCGGTTTGGAGCTTCGATCTCGGCAACAACAACGGCTGGGGTAATAACGAACTGGAGGTCTACTGCGGACCTACCGGTTACGCGGGAAACCCTAGCGGCTGCCCCGGTGGGACCATCACCTCCAATCCCGTCTATGTGGATGGTAGTGGACACCTGGTTATTCAAGCCATAAACAGTGGCGGGACTTGGTATTCGACCCGCATGAAAACTGAAGGCTTGGAAAATTTTCAGTACGGCCGCATCGAAGCAAGCATTCAGTTACCGGACACCTCGAACCAGGGTCTTTGGCCGGCATTTTGGTCCCTCGGCAGCAACATCAACACAACCCCATGGCCCGCGTGCGGCGAAACGGATTTTATGGAAGTTTGGTCTCCCCAGGTTGACAGCGGCCCGGGTCCCGGAGGCAACAGGACAACAATCCACACGGCCGCGACGGACGGCTCGGGCGTACAACCCAATGGCGCCTACACCTTCTCGTCAGGAGCCAACGATACGGCCTTCCATACCTACGGCATGATTTGGTCGGCCAACATGCAGCAGTTCTACATCGACAACCCGCTGCAGCCGTACTACATCACCACGCCGAACAACCTCTCCTCGGGAGATACATGGCCTTTTAACGCTCAGATTTTCCTCATCGCGAATATCGCGGTCGGAGGTACTTTGGGCGGAACGCCCAGCTCATCAACCCCGAATCCGGCAACCATGATGCTGGATTACGTTCGCCAATATCAGCCATCCGCAGTGGTGCCAGCTCCGGCGATGGGAACTCCCCCTGCGATCACGCTGACGGCTGGAGCAACGACCGGTAACAGCAGCACGTTCCCTCCCGGTCTCACGGCCGATACTGGCTACGTTTATTTCTCTTGCACCACCAACGCGCCGAAGGCAAGTTGCGCGATCAAGACAACCGATCCGCTGAACCAGTATGTCGCCAACTCAAGCTCAAGTGTCAGTCCCGCGGAGACGGTCACAGTGTCAGTTACGACCACTGCGAATACGAGTTCCTCAAGCACGACCACGGCTGGGCTGATGCCGCTTCCCTTCTCCTTCAACCCAAAAATGCGGTTGTTGCTGCCCGTAATGGTGATGGGATTTCTCGTTTCGGCAGTCGTGATTCCCGTTCCGCGTCGAGGAAAGCGCAAACTTCTGTATGCCTGCGCGCTGATCGCTGGACTGATTCTTACCGGGGCTGCGACCTGGAGTTGCGGCGGCGGCAACAACGGTGGCGGCAATCAGATCACCCCGCCGAACAATAACGGCACGACCCCGGGCAGCTATACAGTGACCGTCTACGCCTTCACCGAAAGCAACGTTGGCAGTGGATCGAACAGCACCGCCGACGCAAACGTGGTTATTCCACTCACGGTGAACTAGCGCGTGGTTTGTTAGCAATCGCAATAGCAACGGCACGAGATCGCCATGATAGGATTCACTTCGGATGCGCCGGGGAGTCTTAACAACGCGCTTCATCGCTTGCGGAATCCTGCTCGGCGTAATGCTGGTTGGTGCGTTTCCTGCCCGTGCGCAAGATAAGGTGCAAGATAAAGATCGGGCGCAAGATAAAGACAAGACTGCCGCATATCGCGGCCCCGTATTTGAGGACGTCAGCCAGAAAAGCGGCCTGACCGTCGCTCATCAATCCTCGCCGGACAAGCGTTACGTGATCGAATCCATGAGCGGAGGAGTTGGCCTGTTTGATTGCGACAACGACGGCAAACTCGATATCGTGACCGTGAACGGCTCGACTGTCGATCGCTACCGCGAGGGTGGCGACCCGATGATTACCCTCTATCACCAGGAGCCGGACGGAACTTTCAAGGACATCACAAAGGCCGCGGGCCTTACTCGCCGCGGATGGGGCATGGGCGTGGCCGTCGCCGATTTCGACAACGACGGGTTCCTCGACATTTACGTCACCGGATACGGCGGCAACGTACTGTATCGCAATCTTGGCAATTGCAAGTTCGAAGACGTTACTGAAAAAGCTGGCGTCCGCGGCGGCGGATTCAGCACGGGCGCGGCCTGGGCCGACTATGATCGCGACGGGCATGTCGATTTATTTGTCGCGCGCTACGTGCACGTCGATCTCAATAACTTGCCGGAGTTCGGCAAAGGCAAATTCTGCCGCTACAAAGGCGTGCTCGTGCAGTGCGGTCCGTGGGGGCTCGAGGGCGAGAGCGATCTGCTGTATCACAACCGTGGCGACGGCACGTTTGAGGAAGTCTCCGTGCGCGCTGGCGTTCATGATTCGGAAGGCCGCTACGGGCTCGGCGTGGTGTGGGGAGATTACGATAACGACGGCTGGCCAGATTTATTCGTCGCCAACGATGCGGGCGCGAACTACCTCTACCACAACAATCACAACGGGACATTTACCGATGTAGCTCTGCTTGCCGGCGTAGCTTTAAGCGGCGACGGGCAGGAGCAGGGCAACATGGGCGTAGACTTTGGCGATTACAATCACGACGGGCTGCTCGACATCATCGACACCACGTTTGCCGACCAACCCAAAACGCTTTACCGCAACCTGGGTCACGGGGTTTTTGAGGACGTAAGCCGGACGTCGCAAATCGCTCAGTCGAGCATTCCTGATGTGGCCTGGGGTACCGGCTTTGTGGACTTCGATAATGATGGCTGGCTGGATATTCTCATTGCCAACGGGCATGTGTATCCGCAGGTGGACAACGTCAGCGAAGGCGCGCGTTATAGCGAGCCAATCTTTCTTCATCTTAATAAGCACGACGGGACTTTTGAGGATGCTTCCGCCGCTTCGGGATTCGCGGCCCTGCCCCTGGCTTCACGCCGTGGAGTAGCGTTCGGCGACGTTTGGAATGATGGGGCAATCGATGCGTTGATTTTGAACGTCGGCGAACCTCCAACTCTTCTGCGCAATCATTTGACCAACGGAAATCACTGGGTTGCATTCAACCTGCAAGGCACGAAAAGCAATCGCGCGGCCATTGGCGCGCGCCTTACAATTCATTCCGGAAAGCTCGTGCAGTTTAATGAGGTTCGCGGCGGCGGCAGCTACCTTTCGCAAAACGATCTTCGGCTGCACTTCGGCCTCGGTGCCGAAGCGAAGATTGACAGCATCGAAATAGCATGGCCTAGCGGGCTCGTAGAGCATCTCGGCAATCTCGCCGTGGATCAGATTTATACCATTGAAGAGGGCAAAGGGATCCGCCCGCAGAAAAATCCCGCCACCCCATGAATCGTCGCGCCGGATACTTTTCTTCTTATCGTCGGCACAGAATCCGGCACAGAATAATGTCTCGCGCGATATGGGTTCGCGCAGTATGGGTCCGCGCAATATGGGTTCGCGCAATATGGATTGTTGGGCTCACGGCAATCGGTCTCGTATGGGCGAGCCTGCGCATCGCGGAAGCACATCAGAACGAACAAACGGCTGCTGCGCCACCCACGCCGCCGCAGCAATATTTGAACACGCGGCCTGGAGTCGAATATCTCGGCGACGAATCTTGCCGCAAGTGCCACGCCTCGATATACGAAACGTTCAAGCAGACAGGGATGGGACGATCCGTTTCAATTCCCTCCCCCGATCCCTCCAACGATGATCTGCGCGAATTGGCCAAGCCAGTCAAGATAATCAATCAGAAGCTGAACCAGACGTATTCGATTTATGCCCGCGACGGAAAAATCATCCACGAAGAATCCGAGAGCGATTCCAAAGGGCACATCGTTTTTTCTGAAACCCATGAAATCGCGTACACCGTAGGTGCCGGCGATGTGGGAAAAAGTTATCTGGTGGCCAAGGGAGACTCGCTGTTCGTCTCGCCCATTTCGTATTACGAGCGCATTCGCGGATGGGATTTATCGCCCGGGTACAGTGAAGGCGCATTCCACGGCTTCACGCGCCGCGTAGTCGACCTGTGCGTGGACTGCCACACCGGCCAGCCGCTGCTCGTTGCAGGCAGTCACAATCGTTTTCAACAGCCTCCGTTTCGCTTTTTGACCGTGGGGTGCGAGCGCTGCCACGGGCCGGGCGCGACTCATGTGAGGCAACACACGGAAGAAGCTGCACTGGGATTGCCCATCGACGAAGCAGCGATTGATCTGTCGATCGTAAATCCCCGAAAGTTGCGCCCCGACATTCGCGATGATGTCTGTGCGCAGTGCCACTTGGCGGGAGATGCTCGCGTCCTTCTGCCCGGAAAGACTTATCTCGACTTCCGGCCGGGAACTTCTCTGGGCGATGTAGTGTCAATATTTTCGGTTCCGCAACAAGTCAAAGGAAATCATTTCGTAGCGCTCGATCAGTTTGAACAATTAAAGCTGAGCCGCTGCTGGGCCGCCAGCAATGGAAAGCTCGGCTGCATTTCATGCCATGATCCTCACGTTCAGCTGCGCGGCGATCAGGCAACGGATTTTTTTCGCACCCGATGTCTGGCCTGCCACGCTACCAGCAGTTGCCGTGAGCCACTCGCGCAAAGGCAAGCCACTTCGCCGCACGACAACTGCATTTCATGCCACATGCCGAAGCAGCCCACCGAGAATATCGGCCACTCATCAATCACAGACCACCGAATCCTGCGGACTCCATCGGAAATTCCGACGGCGCTGCAAAGTGCAGATTCATCCTTTGCCACGGATTTGATCTTCCACACAAAGTCCGCCGGCTCGGGCGATGCACGGGCGAATTTGCGAGGCCTTGCGCTGGCTCATTCTCAGGTTGCCGCGCGCTTCCCCGAACTTGGCGAGAAGGGCCTCGCACTGCTGGAGCAGGCCGCTGCCGCATTTCCCAACGATGCTGAGATCGAGGCTGCGTTCGGATCCGCTCTCCGTGTCGCGCGCCCAAGAGAGGAAGAGCGCGCCGCCCATGCCTTCCAAGCAGCCATCGATGCCGGTTCAAGGTCTGCCGAAGTGCGGACTCAGCTTGCTCGCTTGCGCATGCAACAGGGGCAGGTGACAGCTGCCATGCAGCTGTATAAAGAATCGATCCAGATGGATCCCTACTTCGCGCCGGCCTATCTGGATCTTGCGCAGATTTACTCGATGTTGAAAGATCGGAATAACGCGTTGGAAACACTCGACGCCGTTTTAAAAATAGATCCGGGGAACGATGCCGCTCGCCAGCAACGGATTAAAGTCGAGGCTCTGCCTGACTGAAATAAAAGGGGGGAAGATGTGCAGAATCGAAACATCTCGGCGACGGCATCTCGCGCTTTTTATTTTGCTTTCTTTATTGGCGGGGAGGCATGAGTTCGAGCACTCAGCCCAGTTCCCTGACGCTTTCTCTCGCGAGTAACACCGCTCAAGTGTTTCAGGGACCTCAGGTCCCACGGCAACTTCAGTCGACACTGAGTTCGCAAATGATAGTCACTCTCAATGGCTACGGCGTAGCATTCCTTACTCTGAAGCCCTGAATAATTTACAGTGGAATTCACGGTATGAGCCTCTATTGCGCCATTGGCGGGGTCGATAGCGATCTGCTTCCTCGGTTGCAGGAGCTGCTTTCAGAAAGTCTCGCGAGGCTTGGACAGAGGAAACGCGTGCTCGTCGTGCCGCCGGACCACAGCCGGTTGCACTCCCGTGCCGGCGATCTCACGCGCTATGCGTGGGAGTATTACGGCGACCGACTGCAAGCCGTGCTTCCCGCTCTCGGCACGCACGCACCCATGCAGCCCGAGCAGATCACGCGAATGTTCGGCGCCATGCCGCAAGAGCTTTTCCGGGTTCACAACTGGCGAACCGATGTCGAGATTATTGGCGAGGTTCCAGCCGAGTTCATCCGCGAACAGTCGGAAGGCAAGCTGAACTATGCATGGCCGGCGCAGGTGAACCGGCTCATCACGCAAGGCGGCTTCGATCTTATTCTTTCCATCGGCCAGGTCGTGCCCCATGAAGTGATCGGCATGGCCAATTACAACAAGAATATTCTTGTCGGCACGGGAGGCCGCGACTCGATCAACCGCAGCCACTACCTGGGCGCGGTTTATGGCATGGAGCGCATCATGGGCCGCGCCGAGAATCCAGTTCGCAGCGTACTTAATTACGCCGCAGATCGTTTCTTGCGCAATCTGCCCATCGTCTACGTGCTCACTGTGATCGGGCGCACCGTCGATGGGCAGCTTGCAGTGCGCGGCCTGTACATCGGCGATGACGCTGAGTGCTTTCATCGCGCCGCCGATCTCAGCTTGAAAGTGAACTTCGAGATACTCAACACTCCCATTCGCAAAGCCGTTGTTTATCTCGATCCGCATGAATTTCACAGCACCTGGCTCGGCAACAAGGCAATTTATCGCACACGCATGGCACTCGCTGATGATGCGGAGCTGATCATCCTCGCGCCGGGCGTAAAGGAATTCGGCGAAGACCCAACTATCGACGCGCTCATCCGCAAATACGGCTACCGGGGAACGCCGGCCACGCTTGAAGCGGTGAGTGCGAATGCGGATCTTGCCGACGATCTGAGCGCGGCTGCTCATCTCATACATGGGTCCTCCGAAGGACGTTTCACCACCAGGTGGTGCCCCGGCCAGCTCAGCAAAGAAGAGGTTGAAAGCGTGGGCTTTGAGTTCGGCGATTTGAAAACCATGCGCGAGCGCTACAATCCGCAGACGTTTCGCCATGGCTTCAACAATGTCGACGGCGAAGATATCTTCTTTATTCCAAATCCTGGGCTGGGATTGTGGGCTTCCCGCAGCAAATTGCTGGAGCGCAACTCATGATCGTCGTCTTGATGGGCGTAAGCGGCGTCGGCAAGACCACCATCGGCAGATTGCTCGCCGCTCGCACGGGATGGAAGTTCGAAGACGCGGACGACTATCATTCAGAAGAAAATCGGCGGAAAATGGCGGCCGGAATTCCACTGACCGATGCCGACCGAACACCGTGGCTCAACGCCTTGCATGAGCGCATGTTGCAATATCAACAACAGAGCGAGCATGCCATCTTTGCCTGCTCGGCGCTGAAGCAAAAGTATCGAGAGTTGCTTAGAGTCGGCCTTGCGAACGACGAATTGCGTTTCGTTTATTTGCACGCGCCCGCCGCTCTCATTAAAGTACGCATGCACGCGCGCCATCATCCGTACATGAACCCGGATTTGCTTGATAGCCAACTGGCAACGATCGAGGCGCCTTCCGACGCTTGGTCAGTTAGCGCCGCCGGAAGGCCGAAGGAAGCGGTCGAAGAGATATTTTCCCGGCTGCGCGAGGCTGGCGTGCCTCACCGCAGCAGCGGAGAAACAATAAATTAATGACGACGAACATCTTCAGCCTTGAAGGCAAAACTGCCGTGGTGATCGGAGGCACCTCCGGAATCGGCCGCACCCTGAGCCTCGGACTTGCGGATGCCGGAGCCGACGTTATCGCGTCCGCACGCCGCCAGGAACAAGTCGATGAAACTGCTACCGAGATCGAGCGGCGCGGACGCAAGACTTTACGCCTCCGCGCGGATGTGTGCAGCCGCCCTTCGCTCGAACAGCTATTAGCAGCTACACTCCAGCGCTTCGGCAAAGTCGACATCCTCATCAACTGCGCCGGAATCATTAAGCGCACGCCCACTCTCAACATGCCCGAGAAAGAATGGTCCGATGTCCTCGACACGAACCTTACCGGCACGCTGCGCGCCTGCCAAATCTTCGGCAAACATATGCTCGAGCGCGGCTACGGCCGCATTGTGAACATCGCTTCACTCAACAGTTTCGTTGCGCTCAAAGAAGTCGCCGCCTATGCCGCCAGCAAGTCAGCAGTTGTCTCGCTCACGCGCTCACTCGCCGTGGAGTGGTCGAAGAAAGGGGTGACCGTGAATGCCATCGCGCCCGGGGTCTTCCGCACAGCTCTAAATGCAGATTTGCTGGACAACACACCGCGTGGCCAGGAACTACTGAGCCGAACGCCCATGGGCCGCTTCGGCAAGACTGAAGAACTCGTCGGAGCTGCGGTCTATCTCTGCTCCGACGCCGCATCCTTTGTTACCGGGCACACTCTCGTCGTCGACGGGGGCTTTCTGGCCAGCGGCGTCAACCAATAACATCAACGCTAATGTGCTTCGCGCGCTTTCTGCTCGCGATAAAACTCCTGCAAGACAAAAAATGCTTTCTTCTTTTCGCCATGATCCGTGATCAAGCCTTTTCGGTTGAAATAATCCTCAAAGTGCGGCAGCGTCCGCCGCGGACTGCGAAAATCCTTAAGAACCCAGGGCGCAGTTCCGCTCAAAAAAGGAATGCGCTTCAGCATCGCGATCTGATGCCGGTAAAAGCTCTCCTGATACTCCTCGGTCCAGCGGGTCAGTGCATCGCCGTGATAGCCAAAGAGCGCGTCGCCTCCGAATTCAGTCATAATCAGCGGCTTCTCGTAATCTGATTTCCATTCCACCGCATCCGCGTCCGCAGGCAGGTGGGAATACCAGCCGATGTATTCGTTAATGCCCACGACATCAAGGTCGCTCGCGACCGGATCGCTGATGCGCATGGTGATGTGGTTCCCTTCCGTGCCCTCGTGAGCCTGAAGTGCTGCAGAAACCAGGCGAGTAGGGTCGGCAGAGTGCGCTTCCTGAATCAGGTGCTTCAAAAAGATGTTTCGCTCATCGCTGATCGGCGTCTCATTGGCGACCGAATAGATGATGAGTGACGAGCGATTGTGATATCGAGTCATCATCTCGCTCAACTGATTTTCGGCATTGCGCAGGGTCGAAGGATTTTCCCATTGGATGACCCAATAGACCGGCACTTCAGCCCACACCATCACCCCCATTTCGTCCGCCATGCGCAACATGGCTTCGTTATAGGGATAGTGCGCCAGCCTGACGAAGTTGCACCCGAGATCCTTCGCCCAACTCAGGAGCGTTCGCGCATCGTCCTCACTCCATGCCCGGCCCGGCCGCAATGGGGCTTCTTCGTGAAGATTGATTCCGCGCAGAAAAATAGGTTTCTGATTGAGCAAGATGTTTGTACCCTGCACCATAATGGATCGGAACCCTATGCGATCTGTGACCTCCTCGGTCTCGCTTGCGATCACGACTTCGTAAAGTTTTGGATTCTCTGGAGACCAGAGCGTCAAATCGGCGTCAAAAGAAAACTCTGCGCGCCCTTTGGAATCCGTCTGGAATGTCTTGCTCAATCCGGCTTCCGAAATCCTGATTGTGATTTTCTGCTGGAGGCGCGGTCCATTCAGTTGCAGCCAGCCCTTGATTCGTCGAGTCGATCCTTTTTCCAGTTGGATAAAGTAGTCTTGAACAAACGTCTCAGGCACATCGACTAAGGTCACCGGGCGCGTAATTCCCCCGTAATTCCACCAGTCCGTAAAGACTGCTGGAACCTGGTCGGCTCGGCGGGTGTTGTCGATTCTGACGACTATGTAGTTATTGCGCGGTCGAACCCGATCAGTGATTTCGAAATCGAACGGCGTAAAACCGCCTTCGTGCCGGCCAAGTTCCTCGCCATTCAAGTACACGGTAGCCAGGTAATTCGCGGCGCCAAAGTGCAGAAACAATCTTCTCCCAGCCGGTACGGCGTAATCGAAAGACCGCTCGTACCAGACACTCCCTTCATAAAACAAGAGTGACTCGCGCTGCGTGTTCCAATCTCCAGGAACCTGAAGCGTCGCCGAACTATCGAAATCATATTCCACCAACTCAGACTTCGATTCAGGCTTGTAGTTCCTGAAGAAGGCAGTGTGGTTGGTCAGGGGCTTGCCGTGGTAATCGAAGGCTCCTGTGTCGTAGGGGTCGACAATCGCGTGCCACGGGCCGTCGAGGCTGGTACTGCGACGTCCACTGATGTTGGTGATGAGAGGCGCAACCTGCGCCGTTCCAACCACCACAAGAAACACCACACAAAGATGAGACTGCAACAAACGGCGACGGAGTGCAAGCATAGGAGCCCCCAATTCAGCGCAATGCGCAGTGTATCGCGCAATTGGGCAACCCTGCGAGGATGTGAGAGGAAGCGACTCGGCGCGTCGACTTATGGGAGGAAAAGGTAGTCGATGCGTTCCAGAGAATCAAAACGGCTGATTACCAACAACGTCAAGACCCGCTCCCGCATCCTCGCCTGCTAGAATTTCATCTACTCAACCTGCATGATTCCGAAGAGTATGCGTCCGCTCCTGCCCTACCTCAAGCGCTACCGCTGGGGCTTTGTAGCGGGCGCTGTGTGCGTTGTTTTGAGCAACGGCGCTCAAGCGGGATTGCCACGGGTAATCGGCAACGCGGCTCAAAGCCTTGAAGGCGGCGTGAATCGGCACAAGCTGCTGATTTTCGCGCTACAGGTGCTCGCGCTGGCGGCGGTTCGCAGCATCTTCCTGTTTCTTACCCGATGGGTTGTAATCGGGATCTCGCGCGACATTGAGTTCGATCTTCGCAACGACCTGTTCGCCCACTTGGAAAAACTTTCCAACGCCTACTACCAGCGCATGCGCACGGGCGACATCATGGCGAGGGTTACGAATGACTTGAACGCGGTGCGAATGTTGATGGGGCCGGCCGTCATGTACTCGGCGAATACGCTGGTATTTACCGCGCTGGCGTTGTGGTTCATGGTCAGCAGAAGCCCCAAACTGACGTTCTATGCGTTTCTGCCGCTCCCCGTGGTCAGCGTGGTCATTCAATATTTTGGGCGGCGCATTCACGAGCGTTTCGAGCGTATTCAGGCCATGTTCTCTGATATTTCCGCGCGGGCGCAGGAGAATTTCTCCGGCGCGCGGCTTATCCGGGCCTATGTGCAGGAAGAAGCGGAGATCGCATCCTTCGAGAGCGCCAACCAGGAGTACATCAGGCGCAGTTTGAAATTAGTGCGGCTGATGGGCATGCTGTGGCCAACGCTGGAACTGATGCTCGGATTGGCAATGGTGCTGGTGATATGGATTGGAGGGCGAGAGGTTCTTGCCGGCCGGATGCAGATTGGCGTGTTCACATCCTTCAATATTTACATGATGCAACTTACTTTCCCCGTGATCGCCTTAGGGTGGGTTATCACTATTTTTCAGCGGGGGACAGCGTCGCTGATTCGCCTCAACGAAATTCTGCACGAGCAACCTGAGATCAAAGACGAAGCTGTGGCGCGCGACCGGGAAGTGGAAGGCGAAATCGAATTCCGCGGGTTGAATTTTTCGTACGAAGGCAAGCCTGTGCTGCATGACTTAAATCTGCGAATCCCTGCCGGTACGAGCATGGCGATCGTCGGCCCGACGGGCTCCGGAAAAACCACGCTGGTCAATCTGATTCCGCGCATTTACGATGCCGCGCCGGGGATGGTTCTGATCGATGGTCGGCCCATCCGCGAGTTTTCCGTGGCATCGCTCCGCAAGAATATTGGCTTCGTGCCCCAGGAAACATTTCTGTTCAGCGACCGCATTCGCGAAAATATTGCTCTTGGCGTGGAATCGGCTACCGCTGAAGAGATTCGCGAGGCCGCCGAAGCTGCCAACATCGCATCCGACATCGAGGGCTTTCCCGAGCAATATCAAACCATGGTGGGCGAGCGCGGCATCACGCTTTCCGGAGGTCAAAAGCAGCGCACCGCAATTGCGCGCGCGTTGATTCGCAATCCGCGCATCCTGATTCTCGACGATGCACTCTCCAGCGTCGACACGCATACGGAAGACAAAATTCTCAATCACCTGCGCGAGGTGATGCAGGGCCGCACCACCATTTTCATCTCCCACCGCGTCTCTACCGTACGCAACGCCGACCGCATCGCCGTGCTGCACGATGGACGCATCGTCGAATCCGGAACGCACGACGAACTGCTCGCCTTGAACGGCTACTACAGCGACCTGTATAACAAGCAATTGCTGGAAGAAGAACTGGCCGAAGTTTGAAGCGTGTGAACGCGGCACAATCCAGCAAATCCTTGCCATGCAGCGAGTCGACGCACCCGAGATTCTCGATTCCGATGACTGTTCTCTCGCCGACGTGCAGGCGACGCTGCAGGATATCGGTCGTGTCAACCGCTGGTTCGGTGGCGTTGCTACTACGCAGAAAATGGTGGAACGCCTTGCTCGCGCGTCCGCAATCAGTCATTTTTCCATGTTAGAAGTTGCCGCTGGCTCAGGAGAACTTGCAGAGATAGTGCGGCAAAGACTGGCGCAGCGTGGGATCAATCTGGATATCACGCTGCTCGATCGGGTGCGGTCGCATCTTCCCCGTGATCACGGTGTCGTGGCGGATGCGTTAGCCCTGCCCTTCGGCGACGACGCGTTCGATCTGGTAACTTGCAACCTGTTCGCGCATCATTTGCAACCGGAGCAACTGGCACAGTTCGTGCGTGAGGGTTTGCGCGTGTGCCGCCGCGCAGTGTTGATCAACGACCTCATTCGGCATCCTGTGCATCTTGCTTTGGCGTATGCCGGCTATCCCATCATGCGCAGCCGCGTGGCATGGCTGGACGGATTGACCTCAGTGCGCCGCGCTTATGTTCCGGACGAGATTCGAAACCTACTAGCGTCCATGTTGCCTCAAACTGCGGCGCGGGTTGAAATCTCGCGCAATTATCTTTTCCGCATGGGAGTGATCATATGGAAGAACGCGCCGCAGTAGGGTTAGAGTAGCGCCGCCGTCCCGGCGGCAGTCCGGCGAGCGTCCCGCTCGCCGCGCCAGCAGCGAGGCACCCTTCAACAGGTTCAGTTCAGGTTTTGAGAAGCCGGCGAGACGCCGGCGCTACTATCGAACGGTTCTACTATCGCACTACCAGAACTTCCCTGATATTGTCGCGGGCAAGAAAAAATTTTATCGAAGCAAAGTCGCGAAAAAGATTTTCGATGTGACGGTTGTTGAACACTCGCTGCAACTGGAAACCATCCGAAGTGGAAGTGACGCCGCGCGCCGCTCCCGTGGGAGGGCGGCGAGCCTCCTGCCTCAGCACAATCCGTTTCATCTCAAGAGTGTCGGCGCCGATGATGTGAAAGCGGTGACAGGGCGAATCCGGACCGGCATCTCGGGTATGAAAAAACGCCAGCAGCATGCCGCCCGGTTTCAGCACCGACCACAACCGGCCGACCACCGGCTTCACCAGGCTCTCATCCAGATAATCCGGCAGGTTCCAGCACAGAACGACGTCGAAATGAGCGGCGGGGTAAACCAGGTTATCGGCAAGAAACTTGCGGCTGTCAAGCGCAGCCACTCCGTTTTCGTCCGTGGCGAGAAGTCCCGGATCGGTCGATGCCGTGAGCAGGTCTTCGCTATAAATTCTGTGGCCGCGTTCGGTAAAGTGGCGGATGTTGGTGGCGGAGGTCGATCCGAGATCCAGAACGCACAAAGCTTCCGCCGACTCCCATGTGCGAGACAACTCTCCCAGGCCGCTGGAGCGGCGGCTCAGCTTCTGTGAGCCCTGCTCCGCAATGGTCTCCGGTCCAGAGGAACCGCGAAAAAGTTTCATGAAATTCTGTGAGACTGACGACATCTTGACTTTTTGACTTTCTGAACTCCTGAAGCTTACTTTACATCCGCCCGATGAACATCAACTTTACCCTTCAAATACGCACCTTCTTCGATGGAGATGCGCTGGGTGGTGATGTCGCCAGTCACGATTGCCGACTTGCGCAATTCGACGCGCTCGCTGGCCTGAATGTTGCCCTCTAGCTTGCCCAGCACGATCACGCCTTTGGCTTCCACGCTGGCTTTGACTTGGCCGTTGGGGCCGACGGTCAGGCTGTTGGCCTTGAGCGCGATGCTGCCTTCGACTTGACCATCCACATATAAATCTTCGCTTCCGGAAAGTTCGCCCTTGACGAAGACGGACTTGCCGATTTGTGCCAACCCACTCGTGGGTGCGGGCGTTGCTGCGCTCATTGGACGTTCTCCTGATACAACCTATGGAAATTCAACCCAAGCAAGTTTGACCTGAGCAATTACAACCTAACGATACAAGTTTACAAGGTTAACGGAACCGCCCGGCTCGCTCCAAATCAAACTCTGAGGCAATGCCGGAAGGGCCGCTCCCTGCATCGACTATACGCAAGGCACGGAGTTCGCGGCAAGTTGCCGACAGCGAATTCCTGGGATTATTTGCCACGGGCCAATTGTTACACTAGGAATGTGTCCCATACGAAGATACAGGCGCGGTTTGCTAGCGTAGTCACCGCTGTTTTGCTGAGTGCCCTGCTCGCGGGCAAACTTGCGGAAATGAACGCGAGTTCCCTTGCCGCCGCGTCTCACTCGAGTTCCTCCCAGGATTCGCCTTCACCCATCGAACTGGTTCGCGCCGCGGTAGCAAACGAGATCGCAGCCGCCAACGACACTTCCATCAAACACATGTTCCGCTCCCGCAAGCAAAATCCACAAGGATCGCAGACCAGGCTCTACGCGGAAACACGCGACGCCATTGTCGGCATGACCATCGCTTATAACGACAAGCCGCTAACGCCGGAACAGCAGCAGGGCGAGGAAGGCCATCTGGCGGGACTGGTGGGCAATCCCGAACTTCTTCGCCGCAAGCATGCGCAGGAACAGGATAGTGCCGCTCGCACCTTGCGCATCGTAAAGGCCTTGCCCGATGCGTTTCTCTACGACTATGACGGCGAGGAGCCAGGCACCGCCGACCTGGGCAAAGATGGCGCGCGCCTGCTGCGCTTGAAGTTCCGGCCCAACCCAGCCTACGAAGCGCCTTCGCATGTCGAAGACGTGCTCGCCGGCATGCAAGGAGTTGTTCTGATCGATGCCGTGGCGCACAGGATTGCAAGAATCGACGGCACCCTGTTCAAAGAGGTCAGCTTCGGATGGGGAATTCTGGGACATCTAGATAAGGGCGGCCACTTTCTCATCGAGCAGCGCGACGTTGGCGACGGCTCATGGGGCGTCTCGCGCATGACATTGAGCTTTAACGGGAGGATTCTTCTGTTCAAAACTATTGCCGTAAAGTCGGACGAGGTGTTCAGCGACTTCCGGCGCGTGCCCGCCGAAACCACATTTGCCCAGGGAGTGGAACTACTTAAGCTGGAACAGGCGAAACCAGCTGGAAATCGCCAACCGGAAGCCGAGCCCTCGAATCCGAAGTAGCGTAGCAAGCAAGCAGTCCGCGAATGTTCTACCCGCTGGCGTCCGCTAATTCATCTCACAGCCTCATCAGTGTGATCGACAGAGCGCGATTTCTTGTGAGCCAAAGTTCCCCAATGCAAATTCCTTCATCTTGACGTTCGATTCGACCGTGTATATGCTCCGCACCGGAGACCCAATACAGATGGCTGCGAGTCGAAGTTTCCGTCACTTCGTAAAACACTTCCTGCTTCATCCGTCGCGAGTTGCGTTCGTTACGGCTCTGATCTCGGTTGGGACTGCGACCGCATCGGCCGCCCCGAGGGAAAAGCTGCTTCATGCTTTTCATGCTACCGACGGCGCACTTCCCCAGGCACTCGTTTCCGATTCCGAAGGGAATTTCTATGGCATCGCCAACATTGCGGGCAACGCCTCCACTTCCACCTGCACTTACTCCGTGGGCCCAGGCTGCGGTACTGTATTTGAAGTGTCGCCGACATCGAGTGGCACCTGGCAGACAACCGTGCTCTACCGGTTCACCGGAGGCAGCGATGGATCCGCGCCCACGGACCTAGCCATCGACGCCGCTGGCAACCTGTACGGCGTCGCGCAACAAGGCGGCGAGGCCGGGGGATGCGTACTTCCTCACGGCTGTGGAACCATTTTCAAACTCAGTCACGGCTCGACGGGCTGGCAGTTTGAGGTATTGCATACCTTCACGGGCGGCAGCGATGGCAGCGCGCCCGGCGCCCTAAAGCTAGACTCCGCTGGAAACCTATACATCACGGCTCAGTCCGGAGGAAAGACCACAACTTTCTGCGGTATCGGATGCGGCACAATCTTCGAACTGAGTCCCTCTGGAACTGGCTGGAGCGGCCGCTCTCTGCGTATTTTCGATTGGTCCTTCACCTATTACGGCGCGGAAAATCCCCTCGGACGCGTAGCGCTGGACTCCGCCGGAAATCTCTACGGGGCAGCGGGCGGTGGCGTTTACAACGATGTTTGGAGCACCACGTTCGGCGTGATCTATGAACTCACTCCGACGGCCAGCGGCCAATGGGATGAAATTATTGTGCACGACTTCTGCCCGCAATCTGTTGTCTGTACCGACGGCGCCGTCCCGGAAGCTGGGCTGACCTTTGACTCGAACGGCAATCTCTTCGGAACCACGGCGGCAGGGGGCTTCCTCAGCAGCGGCACCGTTTCGAACTAACGCCCGCCTCCGATTCCAGTTGGACCGAGAACGTCATCTACACGTTCAGCGGCGGCAGCACCGGAGGCATTCCGGCCTCACCGCTAATCTTTGACAGCAACGGCAATCTTTTCGGCACAACTGCGATCGGTGGAGACCAAAACTGCTCCTGCGGAGTGGTCTTTGAGCTTACCCCCGGTTCGAGCGGCTGGAGTCTCAGTGTTCTGCACAGCTTCAGCGGAGCCACCGACGGCGCAAATCCTTCAACGGCAAGCGGCTTGCTGCTTGACTCGCTCGGTAACCTTTACGGCACGACTGTGTTCGGAGGCATCAACACGACCACGTGCCCAGAACTTTGCGGGGTCGTTTACGAATTGCCGGGAGTCGAATAAGCGATGCCAGGAGGTCTTTCGCCCGGCTTTGGAACGACGAAGGGCGCTCTCATACGCGAAGCATTTCCTTCCTTACTGTCAACTTCTCGATAAGCTCCTCTTTGACACGGTAACCCGTTCCCGGCTGGTCGCTAATCGAAATCATCCCTTGCGGCGAAACCTGCACCTCGGGATCTATGATGTCTTCCTTCCAGTATCTCTTGGAAGCAGAAACATCGCCGGGCAAGCTGAAATTCTCCAGCGTGGAGAGCGCGATGTTGTGAGCGCGTCCGATGCCCGATTCAAGCATGCCGCCGCACCACACCGGAATCTTCTGCGCATGGCAAATGTCGTGGATTTTCTTCGCTTCGGTGAACCCGCCCACGCGGCCGACTTTGATGTTGATGATGCGGCACGCACCAGTCTCGACCGCTATGGCAGCGGTACGCGCGCTGACAATAGACTCGTCGAGGCAAATCGCCGTACGCAGTTCTTTCTGCAGGCGCGCGTGGTAGAAAATGTCATCGTCCCAGAGCGGCTGCTCGATCATCAGCAAATTGAACTGATCGAAGCTTCGCAAGTGTTCGACTTGATCGAGAGTATAGGCCGAGTTGGCATCGCAGCTCAGTGTAATGTCTGCCCAGCGGGCGCGGATCTTCTCGAGCACGTTCACATCCCAGCCCGGTTTGACTTTTACTTTGATGCGACGGTAGCCGGCAGCAAGTTCGATCTCGATTTTGTTAAGTAACTGTTCGACCGAATCCTGAATGCCGATAGAAACCCCGCAAGCGATCTTAGTGCGCGAGCCACCCAGTAATTTCCAGAGAGGAACGTTTCTCTGTTTAGCCTCGGCATCCCATAGAGCATTTTCCAGCGCGGCCTTTGCCATGCGATGACCGCGCACCCGCGAGAAAAGAGCCCCGCAGTCGCGTGCCGAATCGAGGCTGCGCCCGAGTACAGCAGGAGCAAGATAACGAGTGATGGTGAGCCACGCGCTCTCCGTCCACTCGCTGCAGTAGAAGGGATCTTCGCCGGCCACGCACTCTGCCCAGCCGTTGACTCCGTCGCAATCAGCGGTAAGCAGCAGGATGCGGCGACTCGATGTGCGCCCGAAACTCGTCTCGAAAAAATGGACGAGCGGCATATGAATCTCGCGGACCGTGATGGCTTCAATCTTCATAGTCTTTCAGGGCTTAGGGCACGGCTGTCGGGCTTCGGCCGCGCGCAAGGGTTTGTAATTTGGGCAGCGCACTTCATGGTTTGTGCATCACATGAAGCCGGAAGCCCGAAACACTTAATTGTATCGGGATGTCCTGATCAGGTCATCACCTCTCTACGCCGCGGCCACGCCTGCCGCTATACTTTTCTCATGCCCCGCTCCGTCGCTCGCGAACAGGATGTCCTTGCCCGGCCCGCACCCAAACGCTCGCCCCGCCTGACTTCCCGCCGCATCGGCATTCACACCTCCACCGCTGGAGGCATTCACAACGCTGCCGAACGCGCTTATCGCCTAGGCTGCAACACGCTGCAGATTTTTTCCTCCAGCCCGCGCCAATGGGCTCCGTATGAACTCAGTCATCCGCTGTGTGAACAAATGCTCAGCCTACGCAACCAATACAATCTTAAGCCGCTGGTGGTTCATACCAACTATCTGGTGAATCTCGCCAGCACAAACCAATTGTTCCTCAAGAAATCCATCGAAGCATTTCGCGGCGAAGTGGAGCGCGCACTCGCGCTCTGCGCCGAATACCTCGTGTTGCACCCCGGCTCATTTCGAGGCACCGATCGCGAAGCCGGGCTACTGCAAACTGCCGCAGCCATCGCCGCCGCCACTCAAGACCTCGACCTCGCGAATGCCGGCCTCACCATCCTGATCGAAAATACCGCCGGATCCGAATTCTCCCTGGGTGGCAGCTTCGAGCAAGTTGCCGAAGTCATAGACCGTCTGAGCGGCGTCGTTCCCATCGCGGCCTGTATCGACACGTGCCACACTCACGTAGCCGGCTACGACATCGTCACCCCGGATGGCATCTATCAGACGTTACTCCATCTAGACGCAATCATTGGCCTGAACAACGTGAAGGTGATTCACTGTAACGATGCCAAAGCCGCCCGCGGATCAAAGCTCGATCGCCATCAGCAAATCGGTAAGGGAACGATCGGAATTGAACCGTTCCGCATCCTCCTCAATGATCTCCGCCTCGCCCATGCCGCCTTTATCGCCGAAACTCCCATCGACAAACCGGGCGATGACCGCAGAAACATTGAGGCCTTGAAGAAGCTTGTGGCATAGGCCGCCAGTCCTTGATTTCCGCCCACCAATTTGTTATGTTAAACATGTTAAACATGATGCTGGGAATCCGCCTTGAACCCGAACTCGAAGAAAAGCTGGAGTCTCTTGCCAAAGAGACGGGCCGCAGTAAGAGTTACTACGCCCGCGAAGCCATTCGGCAATTTCTTGAAGACCGCGAAGATTATCTGAAGGGCATTGCAGCTTTAGAGCGTCGCGAGCCCACCATCACGCTCGAAGAATTGGAGCGGCGCCTTGGGCTCAATCAGTGAAGACGTGGCGGATTGAGATCACGCGCACCGCGACGAAGCAGATTACGAAGCTCGACCACAAGGCGCAGAAATCCATATTAGATTTCCTCCGCGAGCGCTTGGCCCTGGCTGACAATCCGCGGCAATGGGGACGGGCTTTGCAAGGCGAGAAGCGTGGATTGTGGCGTTATCGAATCGGCGACTATCGCCTGATCTGCGACATTCAGGATGAAAAGATCACGATCCTGGTGCTGCAGTTGGGACACCGCAAAGACGTGTATCGCTGATCCTTTCGCTTATCCCTAAAGACAGTTGTCTCGCCGCATTGTAAAATCAAAGGCTTACTCGGCTTTCGCTGCTTCTTATGCCTTCGCAAGATAATTCGGAAATCGCAACCGCGACCAGCACCCGCGCGGACCGCAACGACGAGCGCTACGATCCCCAGCGTGTAGAGACCAAGTGGTTCGCGCGCTGGCAAAACGATCTTGACCTCTACGCCGCCGAGACCGATTCGGCGAAAAAGAAATACTACGTTCTCGAGATGCTGCCCTACCCTTCCGGCGCGCTTCACATGGGACACGTGCGGAACTATTCCCTCGGCGATGCCCTCGCGCGCTATATGTGGATGAATGGCTATAACGTGCTTCATCCCATGGGGTGGGATTCGTTCGGCTTGCCCGCGGAAAATGCTGCCATTCAGAACAACACTCCGCCGCGCCAGTGGACTCTCGGCAATATCGCGAAGATGAAGGCGCAGATGAATCGCCTCGGCTTCGCCTACGACTGGTCCCGCGAGGTCACAACCTGCCTTCCCGATTATTACCGCTGGAATCAGTGGTTCTTTCTTAAGTTCTACGAGAAAGGCTTAGCGTATCGCAAGAAAAGCAAAGTCAACTGGTGCCCCAAGTGCGCAACGGTGCTTGCCAATGAGCAGGTTGTCGACGGTTGCTGCTGGCGTCACGAAGATACTCGCGTAGAACAGCGCGAACTTGAGCAATGGTTTTTGCGCATCACCAAATACGCGGATGAATTATTGCGCGATCTCGACAAGCTCGACGGCTGGCCCGAGAAAGTTCCAACCATGCAGCGCAACTGGATCGGCCGCAGCGAAGGCACACTAATCGATTTCAAGCTCGACTATTCGCAACCTCAACACCACGGCTTTGGGCCCGCGGGCGCGACCATCGGCGTCTTCACTACGCGCGTCGATACCATCTACGGTGCAACTTCGGTGCAACTCGCGCCCGAGCATCCTATCGTCGCCGATCTCGCGGCCAACAATCCTGAATTGCGCGCCAAGGTCGATCAACTTATCGCCGAGCAGCGCAAAGCCAAAGAAGTAGGCGACATCGGAGAAATCGAGAAGCACGGAGTTCCAACCGGCCGCTATGCCATCAATCCCTTCAACGGCGAGAAGATTCCCGTCTGGGTGGCGAACTACATTCTCATGGATTACGGCACCGGCGCAATCATGAGCGTCCCCGCGCACGACGAACGCGATTACGAGTTTGCAAAGAAATACAAACTCGAGATTCGCCTGGTCGTTCTTCCTGTCTCCACCGATCAGGAAGAAACGATGACCGAACCGCCGCTTCCGTTTGTGGCGCATGACGGCATGTTGATCAATTCCGGCCCCTACAGCGGCATGGAGTGCGCCGACGCGATCAAGACCATGTCCGCATTCGCCGAGCAGAACGGCTTCGGCAAAGCCACCGTCACCTATCGCCTGAAAGATTGGGGAATTTCGCGCCAGCGCTACTGGGGCACGCCCATTCCCATGCTCTATTGCGATAAAGATGGAATCGTCCCGGTGCCGGAAGAAGATTTGCCCGTGATTTTGCCCGAGGCCGTCGATATCGCACACGCACTTGGCTCGCCTCTCGGCAGTTTGCCGGATTTCGTCAACGCGACCTGCCCCAAGTGCGGCGGCCCGGCGCGCCGCGAAACCGACACCATGGACACATTCGTCGACTCGTCGTGGTATTTTTATCGCTACACGGACGCGCACAACGATCGCGCTCCATTCGATAGCAAGACCGCGCAATATTGGTTCCCCATCGACCAATACATCGGCGGAGTCGAGCACGCCATCTTGCACCTTATTTACTCGCGCTTCTGGACCAAGTTCATGCGCGACCTCGGCCTCATCACCAACGACGAGCCTATCGCGCGCTTGTTTACGCAAGGCATGGTGATCAAAGACGGCGCGAAAATGTCGAAGAGTCTCGGCAACGTCGTCAGCCCGGACGAAATGATCGCGCACTACGGAGCGGATGCCGCGCGCCTCTATACCCTATTCGCCGCCCCGCCCGACCGCGACTTGGACTGGCAAGCTTCCGGCATCGAGGGCATTCAAAGATTCTTGGGGCGCGTCTACCGCTTCGTGGTAAGAAATGCCGCCAGCGCATCCGGTACTTCTGGTGCGGCGTCTTTGCCGACGACCTCCGAACTCTCACCAGCAGCGCGCCAGATACAGCGCAAGCTTCACCAAACCATTAAGCGTGTAAGCGACGACTTTCAGGGACGCTGGCATTTCAACACGTGCATCTCCGCCATCATGGAATTGGTGAACCAGCTCTACGGTGCGGAAGAAGCGATTGCCCAGAACGCCGTTCCGGCGGCGCTTTTGGCCGAAGTCCAGCGTAGTCTTGCTCTTCTTCTTGCACCTTTCGCGCCATATCTAGCCCACGAACTCTGGGAGATGCTCGGCGAGAAGGGAACCCTGCTCAAGGCTCCCTGGCCCAAGTACGACGCGGCACTCGCCAAAGAAGAAGAGCTTGAAATACCGGTGCAGATCAATGGCAAGCTGCGCGGCCGCGTCGTTGTGCCGGCCGACGCCACCGAGCAGTTCGTCGTCGAGCGTGCGCTCGCCGACGAGAAAATCCAATCTGCCATCGCCGGTAAACAGATCCTGAAAAAGATCTTTGTCCCGGGCAAACTGCTCAACCTAGTCGTCAAGTAGCGTATGTCGAGCGTTTCGCCCACACTCGAAGGCTTCCGCGCCGCGTTTCGCCGGCCCTCGCTGAGCTTTGCCGAAATCGCCTGGCGCTGGACGGCCGGTGCGATCGCATGCGCGCTGTTCTTATTTTCGCTTATCGAATATCTCGACACGCTGCCAGTCACAAATAGCGACGCGGCTCTGCTACGCACAAGACAACCACTGCTCGTTGGACGAGCGATCGGACACATTTTTCGCGGTAGCCTGAATCGCGCCGCGCTGGCCGGCTTGCTCGCGACACTAGCACTCTCGTTCCTCTGGATTTTTGCCGCTTCCCTCGGCCGTGCCACAACAGTCCGCGCCCTGCTCGCTTACTTCCGTCGTGATAGTGTTGACGCCTCTGACGCGGTGTACAGCGCGACGAAGCCACGGCCATTGCGCTCTCTCATTTGGCTGAACTTTTTACGTGTTGCGCTGACGTTAGCCGCGCTCCTTGCTTTTGTTGGCGCCGCTATTCTCGTCAGCTTCGCCTCATCCGACGCACATCCGCGACCAGCGTTGGTCTTCACCCTCTTCTTGCCGCTCGCTGCACTGATCTGCATCGTATGGCCGATGTTGAACTGGTTGCTGTCGCTGGCATGCATCTTCGCTGTCCGCGACGATGACGACGCAGTGGGCGCTATTTCCGCTGCCGCAACTTTTTCCCAGGAACACTCTAGACCCGTCTTCGCGGTGAGCACATGGACAGGGCTGGCGCACCTGGCAGTCTTCAGCGTCGGCACGACGGTTGCGTCCCTGCCGCTCGCTTTCGTCCAGGTCGCGCCCGGACGGCTCATAATCGCCGCCGTCATTCTCGTGACGCTCGCGTATTTCGCAGTCGTCGATTGGTTATACATAGCTCGCCTCGCCGGATACGTCTGCATCGCCGAAATGCCGGAGGCTCTGGCCGAACGCTCTCCATTGCCCGCACCTCCGCCACAGACCTCGGTTGACCGCGACGAGCCAATTCTCAGCGACCTTCCGAACCTAGCGCTCGAATCGTAGCTTGCTGCGTATTCCAAACGCCGCGGAATAGATATCCTTTACACCGGCCATCTGATTTGAGAAACTCATCAGTGGAAACCCAATCCAGACGTAAAGAGTCCTCGCTCACTCAATCCATCGTCATCCTCGACTTTGGCGCGCAGTACACCCAGCTCATCGCGCGCCGCATTCGCGAACAGAATGTTTTTTCCGTAGTGCTGCCGTGCACGGCATCGCTCAATGAAATCAAGAACTGCGCACCGGTTGGCATTGTGCTCTCGGGAGCCCCGTGGTCGGTCTACGACAAAGACGCGCCGCCCGCGGACAAACGCCTGTTCGAACTGGGCCTGCCCGTGCTCGGCATCTGCTACGGACTGCAATTCATGGTGCACACGCTCGGTGGCAAAGTGCGTCCTGCGGATAAGCGCGAGTACGGCCATGCGGAAATCGACATCGTCGCCGAGTCGGTTCTTTTCCGCCGACTAGCAAAGCGTCAGCCCGTATGGATGTCCCATGGCGATGAGGCGCTGGAATTGCCTCCTGGGTTTGAGCTGACTGCGAAGACCGCACATGCGGTCGCCGGAATTCAGAATGTCGGGAAGAAGTGGTTCGCGGTGCAGTTCCATCCCGAAGTCCACCACACTCGAAACGGCACGGAGATGCTGCGCAACTTTATCTTCCAGATCTGCGGCGCAAAGCCAACCTGGACGCCGCAGCACTTCATCGATTCAACCGTCGAGCAAGTCAGACAGCAAGTCGGCAAAGGCCGCGCAATCTGCGCACTTTCGGGCGGAGTCGATTCCTCCGTCGCGGCCGTACTCGTCGACCGGGCGCTCCGCGACTCCAAAGGTAGGTCTCGCCTGACCTGCATCTTTGTGAACAACGGCGTGCTGCGCAAGAATGAGTTTGAAAAAGTGCAGAAGACGCTGCACGACAAGCTTGGCCTGAATCTCGACGCCGTCGACGCGACCGATCGCTTTCTCGACAAACTGAAAGGAGTCAGCGATCCTGAGAAGAAACGTAAGATCATCGGCAACGAATTCATCAAGGTCTTCGAACGGGAAGCGCGGCGCATCGAGAAAATAGAAGGCAACGTGAAGTGGCTGGTGCAAGGCACGCTCTATCCCGATGTGATCGAATCGCGCTCGGTGCGGGGTCCGTCGCAGGTGATCAAGTCGCATCACAACGTGGGCGGGCTCCCCGAGAAAATGAAGCTCAAGCTGATCGAACCCTTGAAAGATTTGTTCAAAGATGAAGTCCGCAAAATTGGCCGCGACCTCGGCATGCCAGAAGAAATCTTGCAACGGCAGCCGTTCCCCGGCCCGGGCCTTGCCGTGCGAGTGCTTGGAGAAGTTACACCCGAGCGCCTGGCGCTTCTGCGGGAGTGCGACGACATCGTGGTCACGGAGATAAAGAACGCCGGCCTCTACAACAAAATCTGGCAGTCTTTTGCCGTGCTGCTTCCCGTAATGTCGGTGGGCGTGATGGGCGACATGCGCACCTACGCTTATACCTGCGCGATCCGCGCGGTGAGTTCAGAGGACGGCATGACCGCCGACTGGGTTGCACTGCCGCACGAAGTGCTGAAAACAATCTCCACGCGCATTGTGAATGAAGTGAAGGGCGTCAACCGGGTCGTCTACGACATTACGTCCAAGCCCCCGGGAACGATCGAGTGGGAGTGACGCAGCTTCCGCTCTCAGTACTTAGCTGTTAGCTCAAACACCTTTGGGCTTAAGCTTCATCCCGGTGAACCGTTTCCATCGAAAACGCCGGCAGACAAACAGCAATGTATTCCGCCCCGCCCGCGTGAGGAGTGGAATAGCGAATCCATTCGCCGGCGTGCGTGATCACAGCTTGTCCGGCCGCTACGTCGATTGATCCATTCTTATGTTCGACGCGCAAGGTCCCTTTCAGAACAATGGTGAACTCATCGAAGGCAGGCGTCTGGCCGGGTTCGATCCATCCTGCCGGACTTCGCATGTGAGCGACACTTGCGGACGAAGTCTGCGAGTTGACGCGCCCGATGTACTCGTCGATGAGCTTGGGCTTATTGCCTGCAGACTGGATGCGCGTGGGTTGCGCGATCAGGGTCGGCTTCCGACTTCCGGTCTTCGAGGGCATTCGAAGCTTCGTCTTTCGAATCATTTTGTTCGTACGAGTGTAGCTCGGCGGAGAGATCCAAGAAAACTCTCCGCCGACTCAGAAACAAATCAACAAGCTGGCCTCACTGATTAGGAGGGACAGCAGGCAGTGGTGGCGGGCTCATGTCGGGCGGCGGAGGCGGAGGTTGCGGGCGCTTGGCGATGGCCTGGACCGTCGCAGGATACTGTTCGGCATCGCTCAATGCATCGGCGACCTGATCCCCTTGCAGGGTCAGCGCGTGCGGCAAAACCATTTCTACCGGCGCGCCTACGTCGAGAAAAAAGTGATGAGAAGTCCCGACCAGCACCAGACCAACGGCCAAGCCTATACCTCCGCCAACGGCGGCTCCAATCACCGTATCTTTTCCCTTTTCCGGGGGACCCGTTACGCTCGAGGAAAGGCACCCGAACGAACCCGGCGTACAACCTGGAGGAATGCTGCTGGTGAGAGTAGTGCCTTGCGAGGGAGCGACGGAATGACCAATCAGCGCTCCCACGCCCGACCCGACAAGCGGCCCTGCAATTAAGCCCGCGACGCGGCCATTGCCGGGATCTTTGAGGGCATATCCCTGATCGCTTTCGAGCGTTATGGGTCCGGCGACCGTAGCCACATAGCCATCGGGATAAATGATCGACAGGGATTGCAGTCGAAGCTCTCCGCGGCTACCGTTATGCCCGAGCTTTTGTACTTTTCCCTGAACTAACGTGCCCGGCGGGATGACGACTTGGTTGCCCGCAGTGACGGCAGAAATAACCTGGGCGTAGATGTCGTCTCCGTGGTGGATGTAGCGGCTCTGGATGGGATGCGTGAGCACCAGAGCAATGCTGGTTCCGGCGGGAACAGTTACTGCCCCTACCGGCGCGGGTTTTGCGGACGCGGCCGCGCTCTCGGACGTGTTCTGAGAACCGGACTCAGGAGTTGTTGGTTGAGTTTGCTGCGCGAGACTGGAGATAGCTAAGAGTAAAGTAGAAGTTAAGGCGATGCTTTGCCGAATTGTTGTTTTGCCCTGAACAAGAGATGCTGTGGTGGTGAGGATGCGAAGCCTGCAGTAGTTCGCAGACATCTTGTGCCTCCTTCTGGAAGGCCGTGACCTTCCCCCGCGAGTGGCGATTTGAGAGTCTTAATTCGCTCTCTGGCGCTTAGACCTCACAGTTAGATGAAGGTTATATAGAGATTGGTGAAGAATTGCATAGAGTTTGTAAAGGCCGGATAAAACTGCGCAATCATTTACAATCGACGCTTATGTTCTATCGCTCAGATAATCGCGCTGTGGATCAGTTGCGTCCGGTTACGATCATTCCTGATTTCATTACGACGGCCGAAGGATCAGTGTTGGTTGAAATGGGGAACACGCGGGTGATTTGTACCGCGTCGATTGAAGAAAGCGTGCCGCCTTTTTTGCGGAACTCAGGCAAAGGATGGATCTCCAGCGAGTATGCAATGCTTCCGCGAGCGACGCTGACGCGCACGCCCCGGGAAGTATCCAAGGGACGGCAAAGCGGGCGCACGCATGAGATTCAGCGGTTGATTGGGAGGTCTCTCCGCGCCGTGACTGATCTCGCGCGCCTGGGCGAGCGCACCATCTGGATTGATTGCGACGTAATTCAGGCCGATGGCGGCACGCGCACCGCTTCGATTACGGGAGCGTTCGTCGCACTGGGCCTCGCCTTGGAAAAGTTGGTAGAGGCTGGCACTCTGACTTCGGTTCCTTTGCGAGATTTTGTCGCGGCGGTGAGCGTCGGTATTGTCGATGGAGAAGTCCTGCTCGATCTTTGTTATGAAGAAGACTCGCGCGCCGAGGTCGACATGAATTTTGTGATGACCGCCGGCCACAAGATGGTGGAAGTGCAAGCTACGGCCGAGCGCCAGGCGTTTGACGAAGCGCAGTTTGCCAGGATGATCGCGTTTTCACGGCAAGGCGTGCAATCGCTGATTGCCAAGCAGCAAGGCGTGTTGAGCAGCCTTACGCTGCGGCAGTAGCGCTCACGCTAGGAACCGGTCTTCTGCAGCGCCTCTTGCGCCGAGCGCGCGTCTTCTCCGGCGAGCCCCGATTGCAGCGCGGCCTGCAAGCTCGTGTGAGCCTGCGCGGGCTGTCCCGCCGCAAGATATGCCATCCCTAAATGAAATTGAAATTTCGCAACCTGAGGATCTTTTGCCACCGCCGCCTCGAGCACCGGCACCGCCGAGCGGTATAGCCCCTGCTTATAGTAAATCCAACCTAGCGTATCGTTTACGCCGGGGTCGTCAGGTTGTTCGGCCTTGGCTTTCTGTGCGAGTTCTAGGGCTTCGCTCAGGGAGCCCCCATGATCGCCGTACAGCCGCGCCAGATTGCTCATTGCCTGGTAGGAATTAGCATCGACCTTCAACGCGTCCTGATAGGTTTGGCGCGCCTGATCCACGTTGCCGACATATTCATAAACCTGCCCAAGCAAAATGTAGGTGGGAAGATACTCGGGAAACTTGCTGCGCGCAGCCTCGTACGCCTGAATCATGCCCTGCGGACGATTACTGGCTGCATAGACGTGAGCCAGAGCAAGATATCCGTTCACATAATAGGGATTTATCGCCAGAGTTTGCTGATAGCTATGCTCGGCACAGGCCCAGTCCTTCTGCGCGATGCAAAACTCCGCCTTGGCAACATATAGCTGAAAGGATTTGGGCTGCGCCGCGATCTGGCGATCAATGCGCGCACTCGCCTGTTTCGCCTTCCCGTCTTTAGAAAGGATCTCAGCCAGCCCATTCAGCGCCGGAGCATAATCCGGAGTGATCGCCAGTGCGGCCTCATACGCTTTCTCAGCGTCTGCGTACTTACCCCGCGTGCCCAGCACATGGCCCAGGCGTTCTTGAGGCGCGGGGCTCCGGGGATTCAGTCCAGCGGCCAGTTCAAAGGCTCTCTGGGCCTGATCCAAATCTCCCAGCAGTAGATAAGAACTGCCCGCAAGAACATGAGCATCCGCGACCCAGAAGCTGGTGGCAATCACTCGGCCCGCATACTCCAGAGCGGCCTTCCCATTGTTTTGCTCCAGGCTAATGTTGCCCAGCCCCAGCAGGGCGGGCAAATATCCCGGTTGCACGCGCAACGCTTCCCTAAGCGACTGCTGCGCCTGCGCAGCCTGTTCCTGCGCGGTATAAACCTGTGCCAAATAAAAATACACGGCCGGCAAATCCGGAGAATCTTTGATCAGGTTCTGCAATTCAGCCGTGGCTTCGCGAAGCCGAAACTCGCCCAAGTCACTTCGCGCCCGCAGCAGGCGGAAGTCGGCGTCTTTGCCGTCCTTGCCGCGCTGATCGATCCACTGCTCGGCATCCTGCCAGCGGGCCAACTTCAGGTAGCATTCGGCAACTTTTTTCGCGGCTGCCTGATCGCGATCGTTCTTGCTGACCAGAGCACGAAAGCGGTCGAGCGCTGAAGCCGCGTCGCCATGATCTAAATAGAACTCCGCAACCGCACGCCGCCCTTCGGCATAATTGTTCTCATCCCCTTCCAGTTCATCCAGCAAGTGTTTCGCGTCGATCAACCGGCCGCGTTCGAGGTAAAGACCCGCCAACGCAACCGGCAATTCAGCCGCCTTTGGATTTTTTCCAATTCCCTGCCGCAGAACCTGCTCAGCGCGGTCCGCGGCGTTCTGACCTTTATAAAAATCCGCCAGGTTGATGTAAGTCTGCGGCTCATCCGGTTTGATGTCGACCGCGGTCTGAAAACTTTTTTCCGCCGCACCATTCTCGGCATCGAGCAACTGAGTGAGGCCCAGCACTTCGTAGGTCTGCGGATCACGCGAATCGATCGCAATGGCTTCTTTCAGCTCGGTTTCTGCGGGAATGTATTGCAACTGGTGAAGTGCCACTTGGCCCAGCAACCGGTGAGCGCCGGCATTTTTTCCATCCTGCCGCAGCACGGCTTCGGCCTGCTGGCTCGCCTCGGCATACTGCGTCGAAGAGACCTGAAGGTCGCCAAGGTGCAGGCGCGCATCCAGATTCTTAGGGTCAAGATCGATGGCATGCGCAAGAGACTTGGCGGCGGCTGCAGGATATTCCTGCCGGATCTGCAAAAGACCCAGCCGGTAATAGGCATCGGCGAAATCCGGATTGATCTGAATCGCCTGCCGGTACTCGTTCTCGGCCGAAGAGAATTGTTTCTGCTCAAAGAATTGATTCCCTTTATCGACGTGCTCTCGTGCCCGCGCCGAACTGTGGCAAGCGGGAAGAACTGCGAGAGTTGCGGCCAGCAGAACAAGCAAGAGGCCGGCCTTGTGGCCTTGCGAAAACGCGCTCCACTGGGCAGGAATCATCGTCTTGCATTCTAAATCAGAAGCGAGGAAGAATTAGGCCGAGGGTTTGAAAGCATCAGACTCACAGACAAGAGCGGCACCGGCCAAGGGCTCGCCGCCCCTGCATTCCGGTGCCTGATTTGGACCGTACTAAAAATTCAGCAGGCTGCTATTTCTTCTTGTCGGCTTCGATCAACTTCGCCACGTCGGACTTCTCACCCACGGGCTCGATCAACACGATGTGATGCTCGTTCAGGAACATGCGGTCCGGACCGTGGAATTCGTTGCCACGCCGCACCAAAACTCGCTTCACTTCCTTGGTTTCCTGGTTGACCTGGCTCAGGATGTAATACACGTCCGTCAGTTCAGGATAACCTGAGCCCGCATTCGTCAGCTTGCCGTAGTAAAGCTGATTGTTGTCGAGCAGCACAGCCGCGTAAGGCGTAGTGATCTCCGGACCCTTACGCCGATGACCTCGGCTACATCCCGCTGATGCTGCCAATAATCCCAGTGCAACGAACCATACTGCGATAAATCCCACTAGCCGCTTCTTCAAAAGTATCTTCCCCTTGCTGGTTTCTCTTTTCCACGCCGAGTTATCCTCGGACGCTACCGCCGGTGTTCGTTACCGCGTAACGTGAGGAAGCATCGTCGGCATAGTCTTGACCGGTTCCCGGCGCTCGACGTTGGTTCCAAATCGCGCCAGCGGCGCCTGCACGCCGATGGGGTGGATTTGTTCCAACCGCAGATCCGAAGCCGGAACCTCTGCACGCGCCGGAACCGCGCTCACTACGCTCGGCACCGCAACCACCGGCAATGCGCGCACCGGCATTTCGCCGATTACCGGAACGTGATCCCAGGCCCGCAGGTTACTCAGTTCAGATCCGCGAGCCAGAATGGCGTTGCTATGAGCCGAAGCCACCGCAACCGGCTGGCCCTTAATATAGCTGACCCGGCGCAGATCGTTAACCGGCGACGAAGTCTTCTTCGCGACCGCCACGGCCTTCGCCGCCGCGGTCTGGGAAGACTTGTTGTCCGCGGCCACGTCCGCCACCGTCAGTATCACTCCCGTCGAGGTGTAGCTCACATCAAACTGGAACGTCGAGTTGATCGCGATCGTGCTGTTGGTGAACGATCCCGTAATGCTGCTGGCGGTCAGCACAGTAAAGGTCTGGCCCACCTTCAGGCTGGATTGGAAGCTGCTGGCCACCGTGAAGGTAATGGTCCCGGCCAGAGAAGCCGTGCCGCTCACCTTCAGCTGGCTGTATCCCGTATCCGCCGTGGTTCCGCTCACGTAGCCCGTGAAGATGCCAGTCGCAAGCTGTTTGTAGGTGCCGGTAATCGAAAGCAAGCCCGCCTTGTTCGTGTCGCCGGCATTGATCGTGGCCGAAGTGCCGCTGGCGTTTCCGACCGTGGTGTTCCCCGTGATCGTGCCGGCGCCCAGAATCGTTCCGCCGGTGACCGTGACCCCGCCACTGCTGCCGACAGCAAGAGTTCCGTCAACCGTAGTCTTGCCCGCCGTTTGGTTGTAGCTCTTGCTCGTCCCGCCCACCGTCAACTTCGTGCCCGCTTCAACATCAACCGTGCCTGTATCGGTGAAGTTGGCAGTGGTCGAGGTCGTCACCGTCGCGGCGCTCGCCAGCGTCAACGTGCCAGTGTTGCTGTCCAGGTTGGCCAAGTCGTTGGTGCTGCCAGTCTTGATCTCGCCGCCTTCCAGCGTCAAGTTCGCCGCGTTTACGGTAATGTTTTCCGTGCCGCTCAGAACCAGGTTGCCCGCCAGAACGTAAGTGCCCGCGGTAAGAGTGGTAATTCCGCCGGTCGTGGTGATCTGCGTCAGCGCCGGTGCGGTGAAGCTCTCGCTCTTGTCGATGGTCAGCGTGCCCGTATTGCTGAAGCTGCTCGCCGTAGTCGTAACCGCAGCATCAATGGTCAGCGACTTCGTGTTCGAAGCCAGCGCGCTCAGCGCGTTAACTCCGTTCGAATTGATGGTGCCGCCTTCAAGCGTCAACGTCGATGAGTTCGTCGTAACGCTGATGCCGCTGGTGGTCAAGTCCAGATTCCCGAGCAGAACAAACGTGCCGCCCGAAAGCGTCGTTCCGCTGATCTGCGTCAGCTTAGGCGCCGTGAAGCTGTCACCCTTGTCGATGGTCAACGTGCCGGTATTGCTGAAGCTGGTCGCCGTAGTCGAGACGTTATTGCTCGTGCCACCGATCGTCAGCTTTCCGGTGTTGGTGGCCAGACTTGCGAGCGCGCTCGTGCTGTTTGCGTTCTCAATGGTCCCGCCAGCCAGAGTGAGAGTGGCCGCGTTGGTGGTGATGGTCTGGGTCGCGCCGGTCAGGTCAAGATTCGCGTCCAGCACAAAAGTTCCCGCAGTCAGCGATCCGCTGCTGATCTGCGATAGCGTAGCCACCTTGAAACTCTCGCCTCCAAGAATCGTAAGGGACCCGGCATTGCTGAAGTTGCCCGAGTCCGTAAAAGCCACGCCGCCGATCGTCAGCGAGCCGGTAGAAGTAATCGAGGTCAGTCCGCTCAGCGCGTTGGTCGTTCCAGTCGTTCCGGTATAAATCAGGCCGCCGTTCTCTTCCGTCGCGCTGGCCGAGAGCGTGGTAACCCCGCCGCTCGTGCCCAGATACAAAATGCTTCCCGTTCCGTTGGCGATGTAAGTTCCGCCGCTCAGCGTCTTCGTGCCGCTGCTGTAGTTGGTCAGAGTCCCGTCCACCATCAGCGTGCCGCCGCTCTCGGCTTCGATCGTTCCGTTATTCGTGAAGCCCGTGCTGTTGGGCTGGATCGTGAGCGTCGCTCCGCTCACGTTCGCAATCATGCTTCCGCTCGTGTTGGTGACAACCAGATCGCCTTCGCCAATGTTGCCTTGCCCCTCGATCGTGTTGCCGGAGTTCGTTAAGGTAAGGCCGGCAGTGCCGTCCATCTGGGCATACTTTGCGCCATCGCCCAGGATGATCGTGCCGCTGCCCGAGAGCGTGGTATTCGCCGCAAGATTGAGATTGGTGTAGGTTGTCGACGAGGCTACTGTGATCGTGCCGGTGTTCGTGATGGTCCCCGAGATATTGGCCGTCTGTCCGTTCTGAATGGTGAAATTCCCAGAATTAGTCAGACTCACCAGCGTAGCCCCGGCTTCCCCGTAGATAACTCCCGCCGAAGATCCCGTGCCAGAAGTCGTCAGGGTTCCACCGGTCACCGTTGTGCCATTCAGAACTACTGACGAAGAGGCCGCGGCTGTGATGGTGCCGCCGGTATTCGTCCAAGTCCCGGCCTGGAGTTCCAACTCTCCACCGTTGGTCGCTTCCATCGTTTTGGTGTTCGTGCCAGTAGTGGTCGAGCTTAGGGCGAGATTAAGTGTTTCGCCGCTCGTATTGGAATTGACGGTGGAGTTGTTGACAAAGTTGATATATCCGCCACACGAGATGCACCCGTACCCTTCAATCGTGTTGTCGGAGGTCAATGTTGTTCCCGAGACCCCGTAAATCTGAGCGTACGGTGCGCCGTTGCCCATCACCACCGTCCCGCTTCCCGCCAGCGTCGTGTTCGCTTCGAGATAGAGGTTGGTGTAGGTCGTGCTCGACTGGAGCGAAATCGTTCCCGAGTTGGTGATGGTCCCGGAGACATTAAGCGTGTCGGCGTTCTGAACCGTCAGGTTTCCCGTGTTCGTGACGCCGATAAGCTCGGCACCGTTGCTATAAATGACGCCTGCAGTCGCCCCGCTGCCCGAGGTGCTCAGCGTGCCTCCGGTGATGACTGTGTCGGTCAGCAGGACGTCAGAACTGGTCGCCGCCGTAATGGTGCCGCCGGTGTTAGTCCAGGTTCCGTTCTGGAGCTCAAGCTGGCCGCCGTTGGTCGCTTCCATCGTCTTGGTGTTGGTACCAGTGGTCAATGAGTTTAGGTAGAGACTGAGGGTTTGGCCACTCGTATTCGCATTGACGGTGGAGTTGTTGACAAAGTTGATATATCCGCCGCACGAAATGCACCCGTATCCTTCAATCGTGTTGTTGGAGTTCGTTAGGGTGTAAGTGCTGCTTCCGTCGTTGCCATAGATTTGAGCGTACGCCGCTCCCGCACCCATCACCACCGTCCCGCCGCCCGTCAACGTCGTATTCGCCGCGAGATAGAGGCTGCTATAGGTGTTAGTCGAATTCAGGGTAATCGTGCCCGAGTTCGTGATCGTGCCAGAGAGCTCGACCAGTTGGCCGTTGGGAACGTTGAAGTTTCCGGAGTTGGTCACGCCGATCAGTTCCACATCGTTGTAGCCGTAAATCACGCCCGCGCCAGTCGTCGTAAGAGTGCCGCCAGTCACCGTGCCGCCATACAGAATCACGTTGGAGGCGTTGCCCGAAGTATCGGCCCCAATCGCCTCAATCGTGCCGCCCGCGTTGTTAAGGTTCCCGACCGTAGAGCCGTTGTTGCCTTGTTCGATGTACAGAGTTCCGCCGTTGGTGGCCTCGAGGGTGCCTGTGTTGGTGAACGTTGAGCCGCCAACCGGCTCAATGTAAAGAGCCGCGGTATTCACCGTTGGGCTGGTGTTGGCATTGATCGTTCCACTGTTCGTCAGGGTAAGTTCATTGTCGCCAATATTGCCGTATCCTTCGATCGTGTTGTTGGAGTTCACCAGGGCGCCGCCCGTACCGCCGCTGAAATAGGCATATTGCGCGCCCGCGCCCATCACCACAGTTCCGCTGCCCGTCAGCGTTACGGTGTCGCCGGTCGGCACGTAGAACTGGGTGTACGTGTTCGTGGATGCGAGCGTCAGGGTCCCTTTGTTGGTAATGGTGCCCACAAAGCTTGTGAGGCCGGCGTTTTGAATCTCAAATTGTGAGCCGCTGCTAATCGTGGCGTTCTCCACCGTGTCGTTGTCGCCATAAATCCAGCCTGTGCCCGTGGTGGTAAAGGTTCCACCGTTAATGATGACGCCCTCCTCCAGATACACGGCCGATCCTGCCGAAGCCGAGATCGTTCCCGTGTTGTTCCAGGTGACGCCGTCATAGAAATACAGTTGGCCGCCGTTAGTCGCCTCTATAGTGCCTGAATTGGTCGCGGCAGTCGTGCTGTAGGGATTGAGGTAGAGAATGTTGCCATTGTTATTGGCGTTGATCGTCCCTGAATTGCTGAGTTGCAGATCGCCATTGCCGACCGTACCCCAGCCGGTAATTGTGCTGGAATTGGTCAGCATTTGGCCAGCTGTGGTGGCCTGAATATAACCGTACTGCGCAGTCCCGTTGAGGTTCAGCGTGCCGGTGCCGCTCAAAGTCACGTTAGTCGCGTCTATATTGAGATCGGTGTAGGTATTGGTCGAATCCAGGTTCAGCGTTCCATTGTTCGTAATGTTGCCGTACATGGTCAGGCTCTGGCCGTTCTGAACCGTGGCGGTGTCGCCCGATTTGCTCAACGTAAGCGTGCCCGCGCTTGCGGCAACGTTGATGTTCACGTTGGCCGTAGTTGTGCCAATGGTCACGGCGTCACTGCTGGTCGGCACACCGGCGCTCCAGTTGCCTGACGTGCCCCAGTTGTTGTCCCCGGCGGAGCCGTTCCATGTGTCCGTAGTGAGCTGCGGCTGTGCGTGGCCGTTACGCGTTACGGCAGCGCTGGCTTTGCGCTTGGCAGGCGGTTGAGCCAAGGCCAGAGTCGACATGGCTGTGAGCAGGCAAAGGACGGAAATCCACACAGTGACTACACGAGAGGACGCTGGGCGCATGGGATGCTCCATTTGGACAAAGTCAGTTGGCACGTCAGCTACGTTTAATGTCTATTGGTCTCTTTTTACTTCTCTTAAATTCTCCAACGCCGGAACACAATGGCACGGAGAACTGTACGAACCCGGACGGGCTCGTAGAGAGGGCACACGAATCATAGCCAAGACGAGAAATTTGTCAAGATGAAAATTCTTGCCAACTTCCGTCAGGCCGCGATTCCTCCCCAACTCCCCGATCCGTCATCCGGATCCATTATCAAAGATCCGTCACCGAACTCTGTGCTCTCCCACGACCGTTTGTCCGGGAATCCGCCACACCTTTACTGTCCGCTGCAGCGTGCAGAGCACAGACTTCGGCTTCGCCCTGAATGGATAAATGAGAACCTTGGGACAGGCAAGGGACAACACAGGACAACTCGGGACATCTCAGGACATTCGCCGTAAAACCACTCCGCAAATGCTCTCGATCAGGCTTTTGAAAAACTCCGTTTCGAGCTGTTCTTGGGAAGGGACACGAGTTCACTCGTGCCGTTAAGTCGCCAAAAGGGTTCGCGCTTTAGCGCCCGCGGTTACCCTCTTCGCTCGCAAAACGAGTTTTCAGCAGCCTGTTGGATTTCCCCTGCACCTCTGCACCTGAAAGCAACCAGTTGATCCCCCCAGCGTGGAATGCGCCTGTGGGAACGGGCGCATTCGCCCGTTCCGCCGAGCGCAGCGAGGCGAGGGCAGCGAGGCATCTTTGTAACGAAGACCGTCTAACTCACCCGAAATTCCCCGCCAACGGCACAGCACGCAGCCTCGCATAGCATATAATGTCCGTTCGACCATCGAACCCATTGCGCTTAACACTCGACACTCGTGAAGTAGGCCGCGTCACCATCGTGCACTGCAAAGGCCGAATTGTGGCCGGTGGCGAGGCCGAGGCCCTCCGCGCACACGTCGCTCATTTATTACGCGACCGCCGCAGCATCGTGCTCCATCTCGGCGAAGTCGAGTTTATCGACAGCAGCGGACTCGGCACTTTGGTCCGCATGGTGACCAGCACTCGCCAGGCCCACGGGGAACTGAAGCTGTGCAATGTGCCCGGGGTCGTGCGCAAGGTTCTCGAGCTCTCGCACCTAACTCCGTTGTTCGATCCCCAGGAATCAGAGGACGCCGCAGTAGCGGCTTTCTATCGCCCCGGTACGCGCGCCGAAGCTCCCGCGTTCACCGGCCCCAGCGTTCTCTGCCTCGACGGCAATGCCGACATGCTCGCCTACCTGCGCGAACTCCTGCGCCGCGCCGGTTACGACGTTTCCACCAGCAGTCACCGTGGCGACGCTCTCATGCTGATGCGCGCCACCCGTTTCGATCTGCTCTTGGCCGGACCTGGCATGACCTCTTCGTCTCCGGGCGCGCTACAAGCATTTCAAGCTGCCTGTGCCAAGCTCCCGGTAATCGAACTCGGCACCGACTTCTCCACCCTCGATGCCGGCGAAGCCAGCGCCGGCCTCCTAGCCAAAATCGAAGCCCAACTGAAATCAAAAACCGCCTAAGCGCAAGCGACTGTTCCGCAAACCTGTCTGGGATACTGAGATGGGACAACCGTGGAAGATGGGACAACCGTGGAAGAGCGGCGCTTCAGCGCCGCGTAAGGGCCCCCCAAATAGAACCGGGCTTTAGCCCGTCGCCTCCGACTTTTCCACAGCCCCATTGTGACATCTGACCTTGCGCCCAAAATCAAAGTGGACGATGATGGTCGAGGCAGTGACGGCCAGCTCAGCGCGAAACCTCCCCTGCTAAGTTCTTTGTTCCCAAGATTTTGATATCTAAGGAGGAGTATGCAGTTGACGCACAGAGGTTGAAATGAAAGCATCGAAGGGCCGTGACAGGGCAACAAAAGTTAAGCATCAGGATCAACAAGCGGCCTCTGCAAAGGTTCGGTCGAGCGCACATGCTTCCCGATCAAATGCTTCAGCGCCTCAAACTGTAGGGCAATGTCTTGACAATCTGGCGCAGATAACCGCTCCTCGTACTGCCTTAGCTCTTCTAGGGAGGATAGGAAGGTCTCCCGCTTTACCGAAGAAAGAGCCTCCATCCAATTTTTCGCGGACATTTGAAGTGCTAGCAGCACTTGCAGAAGATGAACAGAAGTCTTGAGTTTTTCGATGTCTTGCAATGTGCCGGAGATTTTATCTAGTAGTTGATTGATCTCTTTTGCGCTTGGGTTTGGAGTTTGGTTTTTCATGCCGCCGAGGATACTCACATGAATCGAACAGCGCAACGTGCTACAGTGGAAACCGTGAGCACGAAAAAGAAAAACCCGCCGCCGCTAGAGCCAATCCCGCCCGTCGATGAAGCCGAATTCACCGAGGTGGTCCGCAAGATGGTGAACACTTCGCCAGTAACAAGGAAGGATGTCGAGCACCGTGGATACCGCCGGAAGAAAAACCCCGAGACTGATCCGGTAAAACTGGCGATGGTGTTCCCGCAAGCGCCGCCTATGAAGCTCACTGCAGAACAGTGGGACCAAGTTCGGTTGACCGATCAGCACAATCGGGAGTACCGCAAGAAAAAGAAAAGTTAACCACGCGGTCTTGGATTTACGTATGGCCCTCTCTCCTTTTTTACCCGCCGCAGAGCTTCATTGAACACGTCTAGATTGTCCCCCGGTGAGGGGTTGACTGTCGGAAATACAGAGTCACCGCGATATTGGGCATTGTCGTAGTGTTTATTAATCCGACGCATCATTGTTTGGACCGCTGCTTCAAATATCGCATTCTCGTCAGGCTTGCTAAAAAATACCGTATAGACTGCCAGCAGCAAGGATGCGCCAGCGAGTACGAATAATGGCGTGATGGCCCATCCGAAATCCTTTAACTTTCCAAGGGCATTTGCGATGGACACGCCCGCTCCGCATGATGCGCTTGCGATGAATAGAAACACGGCAACCTTTGGTGCTATATTTGATTTCACGAAGGCTCCAAATTTTTCCTAGAAGCGACCCGTTGACGCGGGTCGTTTCTAGTTTGCGACCAGCGTTCGATACTCCATCGGTTTTGTCCCCACCAAATTCGCAACCGTATCCCCAAACAAATCCAGCGCCTTCCGCCGATTGAACCTGAATTCAAACTCGTACAGGTAGCGCTGCAAGTGCTTGTGCGAGACGCGATGGAAAGAGCCGAATACGCCGCGCTTGAAAAGCGAGAACGCGGATTCAATCGTGTTCGTGTGGACATCGCCGCGCACGTACTCGTATTTGTGGGCAATCGTTTCGTGCTTGCTGGCACAGTATCCGTCGAAAGCGAACGGGTAGATCGTGGATTCGTCCGTCATCACGCGGTCAACGTTACGGTCTACCAGTTCATGCAGGAGCGGCCTGACTTGTGCCGCCGTCGTGCTGCCCTTGCCGACGTGCCGGAGTCGGAGTTCGCCGCCGCGCTCAATCATGCCAACCACTGCGGCCTTGCGCTCGTAGCTCTTTTGGTTGCCGCGCTCTTTCTTGCGGATAGTTTTTCCGCCGACGTAGGTTTCGTCAATCTCCACCGTGCCGGAAAGTTTCGCGCCGTGACCGCCCGAACCTGGGTTGCTGAGAATACCTTCGCCGGATGCCATCGCCTTGCGGATGCGATGCCCCATGTACCATGCCGTGCGGTAGTTCACGCCGAGATGACGTTGTACCTGTGCCGCGCTCATGCCTTTTTTCGCGTGGACGATCAGCGCTACGGCGGCGAACCACTTTGACAGCGGGAGATGGGAATCGTGAAAGAGCGTGCCAACCGTGGGAGTAAATCTGTGCTTGCAGGTGGACTCTAGGCAAGCGTAAAGGCGGGTGCGCTTATTCTGTTTTTTCTCGCTCCGGGCGATCCGTGGATTGACCGTGCGCGTAATCCGCGAAACCTTGTCAGTGCCGCAACGCACGCATCGGATTTTGCCGTCCGGCCAGCGAACCTTTTCAATAAAGTCTAAGCATTGATCTTCGGTTTGCAGCTTGGTGCTAACATCTATCAAGTTCATCAGTGTTCCCTCTAACAGACAGGAACACTTTAGCGTAAAAGGCGCTGTGTGTCAAGTGCATATTCGTCTATCTAAGTTCTTTGAAAACCATATTTTACGAGGTCCACTTTAGCGAAACCCGCGCCAGGCAAGGATTTCAGCCCGATCCGCGAAAAAAAATTCACTCGAAATCCGGCCGATTCGCCAATCCGCACAATTCGCCGCTGTACGGCCAGAATTTATTTTGCGAGAGTATTCCACAACCTAAGACGCGAGAAAGCCGAGCGCCGATCTCTCACCGCAAGAACACATGAGCCGCATCCTCAACTCGAATATTCGATTTGCGCCGCGCCCCTGTCGCCACGTTATACGCAATCAACAGCTTACCTTCAACAATCAATATTTCCTTAGAGCTAATCCAGCCCACCAGCATCGCGTGAGGCAGAAACGCAATCCGCCGCGGAGCATCCTCCGCACTCTTCACCTCAACCGCCGGCAGATCCAGCAACGCTTTGCGAATGCGCTGCGACTCTTCCGGATTCGCCTGCCCTTGTTCCGCAAGTTGAATGGGAGTGTTCGGCCGGGAAGTCGCAACGATCGTCAACGCCACCGACCAGAGGTCTGCCGCAAGCTTGCCGTTCTCGGTGTAGAAGCTAACGTCGTAGTCGGGATTCTTATACGCAGCCTGTTCATCAAACACGGTCAATGTCTTGCCTTGCACATGCAGCAAAGTCCGGTCGTCGCTCTCATTCTCCCAGCCGCAACAGGCAGTGTCAGGAATCGCCTCTAAGATCGCGCCGGGATTCGCAGCATCCAGCACGCGCCGTAGCGGAGGATCAAGTGACGTCGCCGTCCACTTGCCGGCGCTCTCTTCATATAAAGACGTCGCCTTGTAAAGCGGTTGCGCCTTCCCCGCGACGAACTGCGTCATCAGAAACAACCTGCCCACTCCATCCTCGGGAACCCACACTTCGCCGTAAGGACAACTCTCTTCGCAGCTACCCGTTGGGCACGAGCATTCAGGAAGCGCGATCGAAGCGACATCCTCTCGCCCCGCACCTGCAAGATCGGTCCGCCAACCAAGCCATGTAGTCTTCGTCGAGAGATCAACCCCATCGCGCTGCAACCGCCGTGCCTGGTTCGCAAACCAATAAAGATGTACGCCATCGGCCGACAAGTAAGGCACAGGCGCCGATTCGCTGATCGCGAGATTCGATCCCGCTGTAGATGTAGTTCGAGCGACTTCGCGCGAAATCGTAGTCGCGGTCTTGCCATCCCAGAACCAAACTTTGCGCTCAGCCCCGAGATCGCCCTCTGCAAGCGGCAAAGCGACGGGCGCAGCAAACAGCATCTGCCCGAGGTGGTTCACGGAGAAGTACTGCGGCGACTCCACTGCTTCCGCCGGAACCTTCACCGTTTGCTTCTCAGCAAATGTTGCGGAATCGTACTCGACCGCCTCACCCGGCGCGCGCAGCACCCACAACCGCTTGCTCTGCGCCGCGAGCGAAGTCGCCGACAGAAGGAGAACGCAAGATGTCAGAACGAGTCTTCCCATAGATGTCTGCCGTGAAACGCCAGCATGATTGTAAATCGTAGACTCGCTGGCGCCGCGCCTCTTGCGTACAATGAATAATGAATATTGAAATGAGATGAGCACACATCCCGAGAGACACGATGAGAGAACAATGACAACCACTGCGACTCTTCCCGTTCGCCCGCAAACCAATGCCAGTGAGATCCCTGCCGTACCACTGACCACCGAAGGCTATAGCGTTCTGCACCAGATGATGCGTTTCCGCTGGACTGCCTGGCGCGCTCTGCCTGATGCAACGCGATCGGCAATCGCGCTGGAAGCCGCGTCAGTGCTGGGCGAAATGGAGAAGGTTCTTCCCGGGACAAATCCCGGCGGGCAATCCGCGCTTTTCTCGCTGATCGGACACAAGGGCGATCTGATGCTGGTTCACTTCCGCAACTCCTTCGCCGATCTCAACCAGGCCGAACTTAAGCTGGCGGGCCTGCGCCTCAGCGATTACCTCGAACCTACTTCGTCCTACCTTTCGATCATCGAACTCGGGCTCTACGATTCCACGCTCAAGATTTACAAAGAGCTAACCGACCAAGGCATCCAGCCGCACTCCGATCAGTGGAAGGCTGAGATCGAATGCAAGTTGAATCGCCACAAGGAAGCGATGCATCCTCGGCTGTTCCCTGAGATCCCACCGAACCGTTACGTCTGCTTTTATCCCATGAACCGGCTGCGCGGCGAAGACAAGAATTGGTACTCGCTGCCCATCGAAGAGCGCGCCCGCCAGATGAATGAACACGGACTCGTGGGCCGCCGCTACGCGGGCGAGGTCAAGCAGATCATCAGCGGCTCGATTGGCTTCGACGATTGGGAGTGGGGCGTCGACCTCTTCGCCGACGATCCGCTGGTCTTCAAGAAGCTGATCTACGAAATGCGCTTCGATCACGTAAGCGCAGTTTACGCGTTGTTCGGCCAATTCTTCGTAGGAGTGCGCTGCCCCGCGTCAGCATTGGAGAAGCTGCTGAGCGGAGAGCTGCCAAAGTAGCAGTTAGCAATTAGCATTCAGCACTCAGCACTCAGCAGTTAGCGACTATCCCATCAACGTTCGTTCGGTGGCGATCTTTGCTCATTGCGAGGATGCTCATAAATGGCTGACTGCTGAGTGCTGAGTGCCAATTGCTAACTGCCAGTTGCTAACTGCTTACCACCGGAGGACCCATGCCAACCCTCGGACTCATCGAATACAAAGACGCCAGCCCGGAGGTGCGCGCGGTTTACGACGACATCATGGCCACGCGCAAGACTGACTGGATCAACAATTTCTGGAAGGCGATCGCGCACGATCCTGCCACTCTGAAGCGCACGTGGGAAGATGCCAAGCAGATCATGGCACCGGGCACGCTCGACGCGCTGACCAAAGAGATGATTTATGTCGCGGTCAGCGTCACCAACCAGTGCGCGTACTGCATCGCCTCGCACACAGCCGCGGCGCAGAAGAAGGGCATGACCGATGCCATGTTCAAGGAACTAATGGCGGTAGTCGGCATGGCCAACGAAACCAACAAGATGGTCACAGGATATCAAGTGGAAATCGACGAACAGTTCAAGAGCGGTCGTTAGTCGTTAGTCGTTGGTCGCAGGTCACGTGGGGACGGCCGCCCTCGGCTGTCCGCCGCGCGCAGCGCGGCCTGCAGGACTACTTCCCTCCACGTCCGAAGCGCCACTCACACAACTTCATATCCACCTTCGGCCCGCGAAAGCGCACGCCTTCTGCTTCCAGCCGCAACCGCTGCTCAATGGCCGAATCGCCACGCAGCTTGATTTCTCCGCCCGCGCCCAGCACGCGCTGCCACGGCAATCCAAATCCGCGATGCAGAACCCGCGCCACCAGCCGCGCGCCACGCGGCAGTCGCGCTGCTCGCGCGACCGCTCCGTACGTCGACACTTTACCTTTAGGAATTCGTCGTATAGCGGCCTCGATACGCATCCGCATCTTCGATGCATGATCGGGAGCGGACTGATCGGGCGAAGCCTTACGGACACGCATCTTCCTTACAAGCTTCGCCGACGTCTTGCTTACCTTCACAGTCGAATCCATCCCATGCGAATCAGCCAGAGCGATCCCAACAGAACCAGCAGCCATAATATGACGCCCTGCAAGAGCGGACGAGGGCCGACGCGCTTGATCGTCGCCACTGAGATGCCGCTACCGATCAGGAACAGCGTGGCGGTCAATCCAATCTTCGCGACTTTCACCGCGACGCCGTAGGCGTGCGCTCCCGCAGGCAGATACGTATTGCAAACCGCAGCCAGACAGAAGAAGCCGATGAACCATGGCCATTGAATTTTCGCTTTTGCGCCGCGCACGATTGCCGTTCCAATCGAGAGTGGAACAATCCACAGCGCGCGCGCCAACTTCACTGTGGTCGCAATGGCCAGGGCCTCGGCTCCATACTTTGCCGCGGCCCCGACCACCGAACTCGTGTCATGAATGGCGAGCGCTGCCCACAATCCAAATTGTGATTGCGTCAGCTTGAGCGCAGTACCGACGGGCGGAAAGATCAGCAGCGCAACGGAGTTCAGCACGAACACCGTGCCCAGCGCGATCGCCATCTCTTCGTCGCTGGCCTGCGTGATGGGGCCGACTGCGGCAATGGCGCTGCCGCCGCAAATCGCCGTGCCCGTGGAAATCAGGAACGCCGGCACTCGCGGCACACTGAGCAGCGCGCCCAGTCCCATACCGGCGAGCAGCGCGAAGCTGATGCCGAGCATGGTGTAAACAAAGCCGCTGCGCCCCGCCTGCACGACCTGATGCAGGTTCATTCCGAAGCCCAACCCTACCACCGAGGCCTGCAACAGAAACTTGGAGAACTTTTTCGCTTCGCGCTCGTAAGGATGAGGAAGAGTCAGGCCAAACAGCAGCCCCATCGCCAGCGCGACCGGCGGCGACACGAAGCCACTGGCACTGACCAGCAGGCATAGAAGAAAGATGATGCGTGGAAGCATTCGAGGAAACCCGGCTTGGCTTGTTCTCCACGGCTAGGCCCGCGGTGAATACGCCACGCAACCGCCGGGGCTAAGCCGCCTTGCGGAAGGATTCGATGGCTTCCGCCTCTGAGTTATACACTTCGAAAACCGTGAGCAGCTTGGTGATCTGCAGCAAATCGGTAACGCGGCTGGTCAGGTTCGTCAGCTTGATTGTGCCGCCGGCATTCAGCGCCGTTGTTCGCAGTGCCACAAGCGTCCCCAGTCCGCCGGAATCGATGTAATTCACTTCTGCCAGATTCAGCACGATGCGATTGTTTTCCAAAACCGCCTTCTTCACCGTCTCGCGCAGCAGCGAGGACTCTTCGCCAAATACAATGCGGCCACTGCACTCCACGATCAGAATCCCATCTTTCGTTCGCGTTGTCAGTTTCAGTTGCATTAGGAAAACTCCTTTGCGACGGGCCGACACTATCGCGCTCAGATCCGGTCCGCTGCAGCACTCCGGGTTGACGAACCAGCCTATCGCTTGCGCCGATGTTTTAGCAAGCTGCTGACGTTTTCGGAGTAAGTTCGCGTTGTCGTTGCTGGCCAAGCCCTGTAGCATAGCCCACACCATGCTGTTTTCTGACCTTGCACTTTCAAAGCGTCTGGAGCGCGCTGAAGCAGTGGCATGCGCTGAATATGCCGAAGCCCGACGCCGTTTGTTTCCCGACAGCGGCGCCGAGTGGATGCAATGCGCAGGAACCTATGCAGTTTTCGACGGCGTGGATTCACCCATTACTCAGACTTTCGGGCTTGGCCTGTTCGAAGAATTGAGTTCGGCTACGCTGGACGTGATTGAGCGCTTCTTTCTGGATCGCGGGGCGCCGGTGCTTCATGAAGTGAGTCCGTTCGTGGGGGTTGCGGCGCTGGACTTGCTTTGTGCGCGCAGCTACAGACCGATCGAGGTCAGCAGCGTGCTTTACCAATCTGTGGAGCAACCCGGAGCTGGCCATCAGGGAGCCATTACAGTGCGCGTCATCGCTCCGGAGGAGTCCCAACTCTGGACTGACATAAGCGCGAAGGGATGGGCACACGAACATCCGGAACTTGTGGATTTTCTTCTGCAACTCGGGGTCATTTCTTCAGCACGCGAGCAGAGTGTGTGCTTTCTTGCAGAGGTCGACGGCAAACCCGGCGCTGCTGGCGTCTTGAGTTTGCATGAAGGGGTCGCGCTGTTTGCCGGATCGGCGACAGTTCCGGAACTGCGGCATCGTGGCCTGCAAACGGCGCTCCTGCACGAGCGTATGCGCTATGCTTTCGACCATGGATGCGATCTGGCAATGATGGGCGCTTTGCCCGGGAGCGAGTCGCAGCGCAATGCCGAGCGTAAAGGATTTCGAATCGCCTACACACGCACGAAGTGGCGGTTGGGCTCTTAGAGTCGCCGACGGAATGCGCAATGAAGACTCTTTGCCAAATACAATCCGGCCGCTGCAGTCGACTACCAGAATTTCATCCTTTGTTCACTCACAGTGTCTGATTGGCAGCTGTATCAGCAGGAATTAACGCGAGCTCTTCCAAGCGAGGCGGGTTATGGACCGGATCGGGATGAGGAAAAGGCTGCGACCATAGATTGCTGTACCACCGCACGGCGAATTCTTGGGCAAATTTTTCGTGTGCAAACTTGAGGCGTACCGAATGAGTATTTTCATCGATGAGTTGCAGATGTCCGAGCTCATGAAGGAACACGTCATAAAGCATGAATCTGCGGACGGCCAATACCGGCCATTTCTGGCCTCGTCGTGCCCCGAACTGTTCTGGCGTCTGACCTTTCCTGAGGGCTTGCGTTAAGCCTACCCGCGGCGGCAGAGCGCACAGGGCGATCTCCCGACGTCCCCGATTTACATAGCCGAAAACACGCGCACCGCGACTCCTATCATTGAAATGTACAGTGCGGAGGCGATGCCACAGGCTCGAAGGGAGACGACTCAGGACAATGCGTACATCTTCCTCGCTGACATAGTGGATTCGGTCAGCGCCGGGACGCGACATCGAAAACCTTACTACGGCCATAATCAATCCGGCGGTATCCAGAATACTTTACTCTATGGCTCATTAACGAAGGACGCCTCTTGCACAGCTTGGCTGCATACGGCCTACGCCACCGGCCGTTTGACACCATCGAATCTATTCCCCTCGCATCACGTATAATCGTGTATTCCTGCTCATGAGCTACACCGTCCTGGCGCGCAAATATCGTCCGCAGAAATTCTCCGAGGTGATCGGGCAAGAGCACGTCACCCGAACGCTGCAGAACGCGCTCGAACAGGGACGCACTGCGCATGGCTACATCTTCAGCGGGCATCGTGGGATTGGAAAGACGACGGTGGCGCGTATTCTGGCGGCTGCCTTGAATTGCAGGTCGTCGGATAAGCCTTCCGCCGAGCCTTGCGGCATTTGCGAATCCTGCACGGAGATTCGCGCCGGTAACGCCGTTGACGTGATCGAGATTGACGCCGCCACAAATCGCGGCATCGACGAGATTCGCGAACTGCGCGAGGCTGCGCGTTACAAGCCGGCGCGCGACCGCTTCAAGATTTATATTCTCGACGAAGCGCATCAGATTACTGACGCCGCGTTCAACGCTCTGCTGAAGACTCTCGAAGAACCACCGGACCACATCGTTTTCATGCTGGCGACCACACAACCTGAGGATATTCCGCAGACGATTCGCTCGCGCTGCCAACATTTCAGCTTTCGTGCGGTGAAGTTCGACGACATTGTCGGACAGCTGCGCGATCTGGTTGGCCGCGAGAACATTGAAGCTGATGACGATGCTCTTGCGCTTCTGGCTGAGGCTGGCGACGGCTCGATGCGCGATGCGCTTTCTATTCTGGATCAGGCGATTGCGGCTTCGTCGTTGGGCGGAAGGATTACTGCCGATTCGGTGCGCAACCTGGTCGGGGCTGCGCCTGCGCATGTTCTCGAAGAAGTGATGCAGGCCATCGCTCGCGGCGCGAGCGAAGATGTGTTGCGGCAAGTCGATCATCTTATTAGCGAAGGCCATAGCCCTACGCACTTCGCGCGCCAGTTGGTGCGTTTCCTGCGAAACGCGACCGTAGCCAAGATTGCCGGCAAAGACTCTTCCCTGCTGCAGATCTCGAGTGAAGAGCGCGAGCGGGTAGAGCGCGTGGCGGCACTGTTTGGCGAAGAAGACCTAACTCGTCATCTGCAAATCATGCTGCGAACACACGGCGAGTTGGGATACAAGCAGGAGCAGCGCTTTCACCTGGAACTTGGCCTGCTGAAGATGGCGCATGCGCAACGGTTGCTGCCGATCGAGCAACTGCTCAGCGATGTGGCGGGCGCGTCGAATGCCAGTCCGAAACTTTCTCAGACTTCCGGTGGAGCGGGCGCGCCAAGAACTTCGGCGCGGCCTTCGATCGTTCCTTCGCCGTTGGGCGGCACGATCGACACTCGGCGATCGGAGACGACTCATGTTTCTCCGTTCGCAGCCGATTCGGCGCGTAAGGGTGGTCCGCGGCAGGAGGCCGCGGCCGACCAAGTTGCCGGCAGCGCACCGCGCAGTACTACGGGTGGGAGCGCACAGCCGCGAGTGGTGATGGGCTCGGCCGCGCCTGCGAACGTAAGTGAACCCGCTACCGAGTCGCGGATCAGTGCGAGTCCTGAGCCTCAACGTCAAGCAGAAGTGAATTCGCTACTGGCTCCGCAGGCGCAGGCCGATCCGCAAGTTTCGCAGGCCCAGCCGTCGATTGTGGCATCAGGCGCGTCCATCGATAGGTTGCAAACCGCTGTGCTGCAAGCGCTCACCGACGGCAATCAACGGATACTGGTCTCGATGCTGGAAGCGGGCGAGTGGAGTGTGGAAGGAAACGAAGTGGTGATCAAGGTGTCGGAGTCGCAAACCGTGGTTGACATGTCGGTGGGCTCCGAGGCCAGGCGGCTGGCGATTGCTTCGGCCAGCGGCATTTTGGGCCGCGCAATCAAGCTGAAGATTATTGCGGGAGCGAGTGTGCCCGTAACAGAGAAACGCAACGGCGCGTCGGGCAAATCCGGCGGGGCGAACTCGGGCGTTGGTGGCCGCGGGCGCGCGGAGCAGGATGCTGTAGTCCGGCGGCTGCAAGAAAAGTTCGGGGCTGAGATTCGGACCGTGATTGATTACAAAGAGAAGCGGTGAACGTCAGGTTTCATAGTTGCAATGTTTCAAAGTTTCAAGGTCTCCCGGGCCTTGTGGTTTTGAAACCCTGGGACATTGAAACTTTGAAACATGAGGTTTTATGGGCGGATTCAATCTGCAAGAACTGATGTCGAAAGCCAAGTCGCAGTACGAAACCCTGCAGAAGAAAATGCTGGAGACGGTGGTCGAGGCTTCAGCGGGCGGGGGAACGGTGACCGCGAAAATGGATGGCCGCAAGCAGTTGCTCAGCCTGCGCATCGACCCTGAAGCGGTGAAAGGGGGCGACGTGGAGATGCTGCAGGACCTGGTTTTGGCCGCAGTGAACGAAGCCGCACGCAAGATCGATGCCACGATGCAATCCACGATGGGCGGGATGCTGGGCGGGATGGGAATGTAGGGAATTTGGCGATTGAGTGATCGGGTGATTGGGCGATTCATCCGTTTTTTCGACCGCGAATTAAATCTGTTGGTGTTATAACAATCGCCCAATGACCCGATCGCACAATCACTCAATTCCTAATTCTTATGTCTAAATTTGCGGAGCCGATGTCGCGGCTGATTGATGAGTTGAAGAAACTGCCGGGCGTGGGCTCGAAGAGCGCGCAGCGGCTGGCGTTCTATATTCTGCGCGCGAGTGACGACGACGCCGAGGCTCTCGCTGCCGCCGTCCGCGACGTGAAGGCCAGCCTGCGGCTGTGTTCGGTCTGCAACAACATTACGGACGTTGATCCATGCGTTTATTGCACCAGCGCGACCCGCAACCAGCGACTGGTTTGCGTGGTCGAAGAACCTACCAACATTGCCGCCATTGATAAAACCAAGCACTTCAACGGCGTCTACCACGTGCTCCATGGATCGATTTCTCCGCTGCACGGCGTGGGACCGGAGCAGTTGCGCATCGCTAATCTCATAACGCGGGTCGATGCCGGCAATGTGGATGAAGTGATTATTGCGACCAATCCCACGGTCGAAGGCGAAGCGACGGCCACTTACCTTTCGCAGCAACTGAAGCGCGCGGGGGTGAAGGTGACGCGGATCGCCATGGGCATCCCGGTGGGGAGCGACATCGAATATACGGATGAGATCACCATGCTGAAAGCCATGGAGGGTCGGCGAGAGTTGTAGGCTTCGGGCTTCGGGCTGCTATCCTTCCGCTTCTCGTTTTCTGGCTGAAGTCGCGGGCGGGACGCCCGCGGGACAGCCGCCGGGACGGCGGCGCTACACTAAGTCCGGTTCTAGAAATACGTTAGATTCTTCTTCGGCGCTGGCCAGTCCTTCAGGTAGAGATCCACGGTTGTATTCGGCCATGCGGTTTTTCCACTTCAGAAAGTCGGTGATGCTTTGCGGTTCTACGCGAACTTCGACGCGGCGCAGGCTGGCTAGCAGCAGATTCATCTCGCATTGGAAGCCGGCAGCCGTGCGGAGATTTTTCGCGGAAGGACGAGTGGCTTCGATTCTGCCGCGCTGGAGTTCGAGCAATCCCCAGCCCTGGGGAAGTTCTTCGCGGCGCAGTAATCCCGCGGGAACCAGATAGAAACGCTCGCAGCCGACTCCCTGCTCGGGCTTGAGGCGGAAAGGCTTGGCGCGGTCGGCTAGAAAATCGGAGCGCGTGACCTTGCACTCGACCAGCACGGAGTGGCAGGCGCGCTTCCAGCCGATGGCATCGGGCATTTCTCCGCTGACGCAGGCTTGTTCGGAGAGAACGACTCCGCAGCGGTAGCGGCGGAGCCAGTGGACGGCTTTTTCGACTAGTTGGGCGTGAGTCATGAGTTCGGGCTTCGGGCTTCGGGTCAAAGCTTGCGGGAAGCAAGGATAGTTGTATCTTCAAAGGCGGCTTGACGGAAGTAACTGAGCAGCTACTAGCTGCACTCCAGTGCCGCGCAGTGGGATTCTCAACAAATCAACATGACCTATATAGTCATGTGTGCTAGAATTAACTCATGCGGACCGTCAAGATCAGTGACCTGAAAGCCCGGCTCAGCGCTCACCTTCAGTTTGTGCGCGACGGTGAGGAGTTGCTGGTCTGCGACCGTAACAAGCCAGTGGCGCGCATCGTTCCGTGCTCAGCCGAAGACGAACCCGAGCGGGAACGACGACTAATTGCCCGGGGAATTATGACGCCACCAAAGAAGAAACGACGGCCCTCGTTGCCGAGGCCTGCGGGAAACGTTTCTGATGAGGTCATGGAGAGGGTATGGCGCGAAGAACGGGAAGACCGCTAGCGCTGACTCACGCTTTTTGGGACGCCAGCGCGCTCGTTCCTCTCTGCGTCCTTCAGAGTAAAACTCCGAATATTGAGAGCCTATACCAGAGCTATCAGGCAGTCGTCTGGTGGGCGACTCCGGTCGAAATCGCCAGTGCTCTCGCCCGACTGGTGCGGACTCGCGAGATCAGTTCCAGCGATTGGGTGAACGCTCGGCAGGTAACGGTCGCGTTGTCTGACGAGTGGTCGGTCATCCAACCGTCGAATGCGCTGCGTGTCCATGCGGCCCAACTTGTCGACCACTACGATCTGAAAGCAGCCGATGCGCTGCAACTCGCGGCGGCGTTAGAGTGGAGCGAAAACATCCCGCACGCGAAGGTTTTCATAGCCGCGGATCAGCGGTTGCGCGAAGCGGCTTTGCTCAGCGGATTCGACGCGAAGGTGATCTAAAGCTTTTCATCGGCTTGACCACCACCGGGCGTCGCAGAACCGTTTCCAGCAGATGCCGTTCGGCGGCGATGGTCTGTGCGGATTGTCCCAAAGGCGAATAGCCTTCGGCGGCGATAATCAGCGCTTCGTTCCCTTTAGGGTTGATCTGATCATTTTCAATTCGAATGCGGTGGATGTTGCCGTCGTGCGCGACATCTAGAGCATTGGCCAGCCGCAGGATTGCCGCTAGCTGGATGGTTCCCTTCTGCTCGTCTGGGGGTAGGTCGCGCAGCGACTTGTGCTTTCGTGTGGGCAGGGCTCCGCGGTGAAAGAGGGCTACGATTGCGGCGCGCTGCAGGTCGGCGGGCTTCCAGCCTAGTGGAACGCCGTGGGCGCAAATCATTTCGAAGGAAGCCTTGTGATGTCCTTTCTCGCCTTGGGACTTGCCGACATCGTGCAGCAGCGCCGCGGCTAGCAGGCTGGACCGTGCAGAGATGCGGTTCAGAGCGGGCTGCCATCCGATGCCGAGAAGGCCATCGTAGAGTTGAAGAGCAAGACTCGCGACGCGCTCGGAGTGCGGAAAGTCAGGATCGAGACTGCTCGCCCAGAGCTTCATGCGGCGAGTGGCGAGGACTTCAATCTCTTTGCCTTGCGGCAGGGCGGCGCGCCAGACCTGCCACAGAGATTCGGGGCCGACCATTCTCTCTCGATAGCCTTCAATGCGTTTGGTGCGTTCGGAGAGAATTCTTTCGTGCCAGCGCCGCCGTGAATGTTCGTCCGCAAAAACATGGCAGTAGACGGCCGTCGACCAGAGCACATCGAGGTCGTGAACTTCGCCGAGCAAGTCCTGCATTTCTTTGAGGTCGTTACTCCAGGCCTTGTGCTCGGCGGGAAGAAAATTCTCAACGATGTAGCGGAAGCGCTTGATGCCGATGCGAAGGCTGTGAAAGGCGGTTTGCGAGCGGTTGCGTAACGCGCGATTGTGAAGTTCGCGAGCCGCGGCGAGGCGCTCGAGAGCGAGATGCTTGAAGAGCGGGCTGCCCGGACGGAAGCGGGCAGCGCGCGCGGGAAGTGACTTGCTCCACTGGCGCCACTGCTTACGGTCGAACTCTTCGAGAGCGGCACGGGCTTCGAGTTTTTGTTCGCGCTCGCGCGCAGTCAGGATTCTTACCAACGCCTCGGCTGCGGGATCGCTGGGAGTAGCGTGCGAGCCGGACTCATCTGCGGCAACCTCTGGGATTTCTTCCGACGCCGACAGATCGAGCGGGTTCGACCGCGCTGCGCGAGTTCGATCCAGCTTTTCTAATTTCTCAACCCATTCCATCATCACCTGGATATCGCGCAAGTCTCCCAGACGCTGAAACAGCCGCTTGCCGGCCTTCCGCATGGCCTTCCAGTTGGGGTCAGGATCGAGGGCCATCAATCCATCTGCGAGCGAGCGGCAGCGCCGCAACGAGACGCGCAGGTCATGAACCGGATCGGCGGCGAAATCGGCGGAAACGTGATCGCACTCCTCCAAGACCCGCAGCAACCAGTAACGGAGGCCGGTGGTTTTTTGGACGCGCGTCGTTCGCAGGGTAGAGGAAGGCACTTTAGTTACGGGAACTTGATCACAGAACCTTGATCACAGAACAATGATAGTCGCGAAGGTCTATTTTCGCCGGAGATGGCTTCGAATGCCACTCCCCAACATCCACCAGAGGACAAATCCTTAGGACAGATCCTTCAACTCCGCTAGGGCATCCTGCGGAGGCACTGGGTGAACAGTGACCTCCGTAATGTGCAAGGTCTTACCAGTTCCATTTAACCTTTTACTGCCTGTAGCCAGAGCTGCGGTTGAGGAGCAATTTTATCAACGACGCTACGACATTTCACGCAAACCGAGCGGCCTCGGCACGCGCCTTCGTGCACAGCCTGAACATCCTGATCAAGTACGCGCGCATGTACGGCCCGGATCACAAGCGCACGGAAGCGCAGTTTGAGACTGCCTGGAACGAATTGCAGAATGGGCTGCCCACAGCTGGAGATGGCGGTTTCCTGCTTGGAGTTTCCGACAACAAGCTGTTGCTGGATGGAGTTCCGCTGGAAGCCGGACAGACCGAGCGCAGCTTTGGAACGCTTTTAAGCACAGCCGGGCTGGCCAGCCTGCACTTTTCCAAAGACGTGACAATCGAGGACTTTGCCCGGCTGGTGAGGGCTTTCACTGTGGCTGGGTCGAAGGCGCAGGACGTTGCCAAACAGATCAAGGAAGCGCTCAACAGCGAAAGCAAGAGCAGCACGATCAAGATCAATGAAGTGAAATTTGTGGCGGCCGATCCGCTGACCGGTGACATCAGCGTCGCAGCGCAGATCGCGGCGCAAACTCTGGGACCTGAGTTCAAGCAGTGGCTGAACGATCCGCAGAAGCTGTTGCAACTGATTGCGGCGGCGGAAGGCGCGAACGCGAGCGGTGGAGGCCAGGGCAGCGGAGGCCAAGGCGGCGGCGTATCAGTTCCGTTCGGAAGCGTTCCGAACCTTCCCGGCCATTGGGTCGTGGGACCGGCACCCGGAACTGGCGATGGAGCGGGGGCTGCAACTGCGCCGGCATGGGAAGGTGGCGTAGTTCCGCTGCAAGAGGCGGAAGTGGTGCAGGCCATCCGGCTGCTCACTCGGTTCGGGCAGGTGCAGGAGGATCCCAATGCCGGACCCGAAGTTTTACAGAAAGAGCTGACGGAAACCGATCCGAACACACGGCTGAACCTGCAACAATTGCTGGGCAGCCTGGCGGCCAAGGCTACCAGCGAGCAGCAAGACACGCCGCTGCTGATGAAGGCTGCCGAGCACATGGCGATCCGTTTCGCGCTGGAGCGCTATTCGAAGGGCGAAGTCAAGGTGAATGCGGTCCATCAGATGATGGAGCACATGAGCCGGCAGATGGATTCGCTGCGCCAGATTCTGAAACTGCAAGAAGAAAAGATGAACAAGGCCGGCATCCTGGTGGAATCGCATGCCGACATCCTGGACCGGATGTTCTGGGCGGAAGTGCCAGAGTCGGGCAAGAAGACGGTGCTCATGTCCAATGAAGCCCCGTGCGTGCCGCCGCGCAATCTGCGGCAGTTTGTGGAAGTGTTGCTGGATCGCGACGACAAGCAGGCATCGGGCGAAATTTTGGATAATTATTCAGGTTGCCTGAGCACGAAAGATGCGGAAGCACGCCGCAAGACCGCAATTGGATTGAGCCAGCTTGCCGACCTTTATTCGCGTCTGGGCGGCGAATCGATGGGCAAGGCCATCCACAAGGTGAGCGAGCAGTTATGTGTGGAAAAAGATCCTGAGCTGCAAAGCCTGCTGAGCGCGGCATTCGTACGCCTGAGCCAGGAGGCCAGTGAAGCCAGGAATTATCAGGCCGTGAATGCCGTGTGCGGTGGCATGGATTTGCTGCTGCAGCAGCGTCCGGTGCTGGTGAACGACTTGCGTCCGCGTGTGGGCGTGGAGAACCGGATTCCAGAGTTCATTGAAGAAGCGTTGCGCAGCGATTCAGTACCCGCGGATTTGCTGGTAGTCCTGCGACGCACATCGCAATCGGGAGCCGAACATCTGGCCGACCGCTTCTTCCGCTGCATGCGGCGCGACGAATGCGATCGCATGGTCGAACTCGTCAAAGAGATGGGTAGTCCTGCGCTGGTGCAACTGCGGGAAATTCTGCGCACCGGGCAGCCACGGCAGGCTGCGGGTGTGGTCGGGCTCTTGAGCCGGCTGGATGTAGACACGTTGCTCGAACTGTTGCCGGCACGCCTGCCGGAATGGAATCGTTTCTATCACGACATTGTGGTGCGCCAGATCGCATACGGAGCTGCGCCGAACCGTGGGCGCACACTGCTCGAACTAGCTGAGGTGCTGGATTCCGCGGTGCTGCCCGAATCCCTCGATGAGATTGGAATGAGCGGAGACCTCACGGCTGCGCCGCCGTTGCTGGCCATGGCACGTCCGGGGGAAACGGCTTCGCGTCCGCCGTTTGTGCAACTCAAAGCCATCGAATCTCTGGGACGTTTGCGCGATCCGGAAGCGGTGGCGCTGCTGCGCGAAATTGTCGAGACTAAGAAAACATTTGGCTGGGTTTATCACCGGGAATTGCGAATCGCGGCGGCGCAGTCGCTCGCGAAGACTGATCCGCGCTACAGCGCTCAAATTCTTTCTGACAGCGGCATCGAGGCGGCTGAACTCGCGATCGCGCCTCTGGATACGGCTCCCGCATGTCCGTGGGTAAGGCAACGGCGCTACGAGCGTATGGCACTGTCGCGTTCGATCAACGCCTGGATTGGTAGTTCGTGGGGAAAGTCAAGAATTCTGGTCCGCGAATTGAGCCTGGGCGGCGGCATGGGAACGAAAGAAGACAATCTCCGCATCGGCAGCGAAGCCGAGTTGGAAATTTCAGTGGGCTTGCGATCGAAGATTAAGGCCCATGTGCTGCTACGCCGCGCGCGAATCAATGAAGTAGGATTCGAAATCGTGAACACCGACCTGGAAAGCCGCTATCGACTGCGCCGTCTTCTGGTGGACGCACTGAACCACGCTCCGCAAAATAAAGATCAGCAGTGGAGTGGGGAGCGGAAGATCTAGGGGACAGGCTTCAAGGTTTCAGAGTTTCAAAGTTTCAAGATTTCGACGACCGCGCTTTCCCTGCCGCATCGAACTGGTCACTGCGATGGACTTTATCTGGTTTCTTGGCGGGTGCGTCGTTGTGGCATTTCTGTGTTTCCTCACCGTCGCACTGAAAGTCCGCGCCAGAAAAAGAGCCGTGACTGTCGACGCTATCGGGGCAGCCATGATTGAAACAAGAGATGATCCGGACGAGCCAGCGAGGTGGGTTCCCTAGCCCGCACCGTTCGGAAAATCAAAAGGCCTCTGCGACGAGCAGAGGCCTTTTTTGCGATTACAACTCTTGAACCCTAAAGCCGTCGAAACTTTGAAACTCTGAAACTTGTCTACTTCACCTTGGCAAAGATGATGACCAAGGTGTAAAGCGCGAGTGACTCGATCAGGGCAAGACCCAGAATCAGAGCCAGCTGAATGCCGGGACGGGCGGCCGGATTGCGGGCCAGACTTTCAGCAGCGGCGGCAGTCGCTTTGCCTTGCGCCAGAGCGCAAATGCCGGAAGCAAAGGCCATGGAGAATCCGGCGGCGATGGCGACCCAGTTGACCCCACCCATAGCAGCTTCGCCCTGCGCAAAGGCGGGAACGGCGAACGAGAGTACAGACAGTACCATAAACAACTTGCTCAACTTGCTCATTGTGTTTCTCCTCGTATGAAATACCGCCAGTGGGTGGTTGACGCCATACCGTGCAGACGCCCTCACGCTTGCGGCTGAAAATCAGTGGCCAGTGGCCAGTAAAACCTCAAATTTTAGGTATTTCACGTAATTCGTTCGATCCGGCTCCTAACTGATCACCGAACACTGACCATTGACCACTGTTTCTAATGCTCTTCCGAAACCGCTCCCTGCAAGTAAACCGTCGTCAACAGGATGAAAATGTACGTCTGCAAAAGTGATACTCCGATGTGCAGGCCCAGAAACACGATCGGCACGCCGATCGGAACCAGCGAAAAGAAAACCAACGTCACCATATCGCCAGCAAACATGTTGGCGAACAGACGGATGGTAAGCGAAAGCACGCGCGCCAGATGGCTGATGAGTTCGATGGGGATCATCAGCGGCGCCAGAGCAGGCATAGGGCCGGCGAAGTGCTTCAGATAAGCAACGCCAGCATGCTTGAATCCTTGAGCCTGGTAATAAAAGAAAGCACAGAGAGCGCAGCCGAGAGGAACTATGGGCACCGCGGTCGGCGACTCGAAGCCCGGAATCACACCGATCAGATTGCAGAACAGAATGAAGAAGCAGAGCGTAGCCAGGAATGGTGTGTAGCCTTCGCTGTGGTGGCCGATGATCTCGTCGCTCTGGCCCTGGATGAATCCCTCAACGCCCTCGAAGACATGCTGCAACGAGCCCGGACGATCGACCGAAAGGCGCGAACGAACCAGCAGAAACAGAATCAACAGGAACGAGAAAACCAAAATCTCCATCGCAAAAGAGTTTGGAATAGGAGCTATCGGATATTTCACCTTGACATGCAATGCCAGCAGCAACGCCGTGACGGGGCCGGCAAACAGGCGATTCAGGATTTCGGTGAACCAAAGTTGCTCGGGCATAAATGAAAAGTCTCTAGCTGCTAGCTCCTAAGCTCTTCCGTGCTCGTTATACGCCGCGCGCCAGCGCTGCGTACAGTTCGTAAGCCGCTTCGCAGCCGATGGCAGCCACGGGCAAAAATAAGCCCGCAAGAAGCCCGTTCAGGCTCGCGGGTGAAACAGTGAATATAACATAGGCGCCGAGGGCCATCAAAACATAACGCAGCAAAAAACGAAAGACGATTCCCTGCCCCGATTGCGATGTGGCCGTGCCAGTGGCACGGTCGGCGAAGCCAGCGATCACGCGCTTCAACCAGTAGAAATTCAGATAGGCGATGGCACAGCCGAAAGCGAAGCCGATGGCGGAACGTGGGCCGAACTTCCACCACGCGGCCGCAACCAGCAATGGAGCGAGCACGGACATGACACGCCCAATGCGACGGAGAGCGCCGGAGTAGAAATGGTCCGCCGCAGCGGCCTGCACCGCGTCTGGTTCGGTTTGTATCTGATTAGACATCGACGAGCTACTTGGTGTCACGCATGGCTGCGCGAATCAGTTCGATGAAGCCAGCGGCGATGCCCAACAAGATGCCGGCCAGGTAGAGCCACGTTGTGTGCAGCCAGCGGTCGAGTGCCGCGCCCATCAGCCATCCCACTACTAAGGCAGCGGGGAACACGACCGCCAACTGACTGTAGCGCGCGGCCTGCACCCAGAAGTTCTCTTTCTTACCGGGCTCGGGATCTGGATCGGGTGGCATTTTACTTTAGACTTGCAGAGTGGATTCTACGCTCATCGGTAGCATTGGAAAATTCCGGCCTCAGCTTCGCGCTGGCTGGAAGGGGCGAATGGTTGCCCTGAGCGTAGCCGAAGGGCGCCCGATCCCACATGAGCATTTCCAGCTTCCGGCCCAGACCCGCCTAGCGCACCAGCTTTGACATCGCCGGATTCTGCGCTATGTTTGCCGACCAGTTCACGAACTGGATGAAGCGGTCGGGCATGATCCCGATGAAAAGCGTGGCGAACGCGGTGACTCCAAGCGCGACGCGCATCGTCCAACTAACCGGCAGCACACCACGTTCTTCGGGCTGGCCCATGAACATGGCGTTCGCCATCTTCAGGTAGTAGTACAGGCCGAAGACGGAATAGAGCACGCCCAGCGAAGCCAGCGCGTAGTGCCCGGTTTCGATCAGGCTGAGAAAGATGAAGTACTTGCCCCAGAATCCAGCCAGGGGCGGAATCCCGGCGAGCGAGAGCAGGAAGATCAGCATGAGCACGGCTTCGACGGGAGCGCGCGCATAGAGTCCGTTGAGATCGTCGAGTTCGTCTCCGATCACGTTCCGGTGGCGCAGCGATGCGATCACGCCGAACGCGCCCAGGTTCATGAACGTATAGACCAGCAGATAAATCAGGATGCCTTTGAGGCCGTCGGAGCTGATCTGCGTGTAAGTTCCGGCGATCAAGCCAAGCAGCATGTAGCCAACGTGAGCGATCGAAGAGTAGGCGAGCAGGCGCTTGGTGTTGGTCTGAGTGAGCGCGGCAAAGTTTGCGCCGGTCATGGTCGCGATGGAAACGAAGACCAGCACGGGAACCCACATAGAACGCATGGAGATCAGTCCGTACTCCAGTTTGAAGGGGCTGCCAATCAGAATGCGCAGCAGCAGCGCCCATCCCGCGGCTTTCACCGCAACCGACATGAATCCGGTAACGCAGGTGGGCGCACCTTCGTAAGCATCGGGAGCCCACTGATGAAATGGTACGGCGGCAATCTTAAACAGCAGCCCCGTCATTGTGGTCAGCAAGGCAACAATAGCGATGGCATTATGAGGATCTTTGGCAAGAATCTGAGCGATTTTAGTGCTGATGGCGCCCAGGTTCGTGCTCCCGGTCAGACCGTAAAACAGCGACAGGCCATAAGCAAAAATACCGGAGGAAAATGCCCCGAGCAGCAGATACTTCAGCGCCGCTTCATTCGAGCGACGGTCGCGGCGCAGAAACCCTACGAGAATATAGGTAGAGATCGCCATCAACTCCAGGCCGATGAACAGCAGCACGATGTCGAACCCGGAGGCCATGCACATCATGCCGACCACCGAGAGCAGCATCAGCGTGTAGTACTCGCCGTGGTTTTCATGCTCGGTCTGCAGGTAGCGCATCGACATGAGAATAGAAATGGCGGTGGCCGCTAAAAACAAATAGAAGAAGTAGAGGGAGACGCGGTCTATCAGCATGGTGTTCATCATGCCAAACGAACCCACGGACCCTTGGGATTCCATCGACGCCTGAATTTTGTACACGCCCCCGGCGGCGAACAGCACTCCGATGAACGCGGTCGCGCCGTTGATCCACTTGCTCTCCGGCGGGATCATGAGATCGATGAGCAGAATGCCGAGAGCAAACAAAGTGAGCAAGGTGATGGGCAAGGCCATCAGGTAGTCGTGCCCGTCGAATGACAGAGCCGCCGCGCCCACTAGTTCTTCCCTTTCTCTGATTGCGCTGCCGCAGGTGGCTGAAGCGCAGCATTCATTGCGCCCGTTCCCTGCGGGTTCGTCACGCTCTGTACGATCTGAGTCGCAGGCTGGTCAAGTATCTGCAAAAACGGTTTGGGATAAAGTCCGATCCAGAAGGCCATGATGAGCAGCGGCACAAACGTCAGCACCTCGCGCGGCGTCAGGTCGTGCAGCTTCTCGTTTTTCGGATTCGTCACCGTGCCAAAAAAGACGCGCTGGTAAAGCCACAACAGATACGCCGCGGCCAGCACCACGCCAGGCACAGCCCACGCCGCCCATCGCCAGCTCACCATGAACGTGCCCAGCATGATGTAATACTCGCCGATAAAACCGTTGAGGAGCGGAAGTCCCATCGAAGACAGGAACATGATCAGCGTAATCGTGGCGTAGACGGGCATGACCGTCGAAATACCGCCGTACTCGGCAATCTCGCGCGTGTGCCGGCGTTCGTAGAGAATGCCGACAATCAAGAACAGCGCTCCCGTCGAGATGCCGTGATTAATCTGCTGCAGCACCGATCCACTCAACGCAAGCGGCGTGAGCGCGAAAATTCCCAGCGTGCAAAAGCCAAGATGGCTAACCGAGGAATACGCCACCAGCTTCTTCATGTCCTTCTGCATCAGCGAGACGAGAGCGCCATAAAGAATGCCAATGATCGAGAGCGCGATCATCCAGCCGCGGACTTTGCCATGAGTGAGCACGTCGGGAAAAAACGGCAGCGAGAAACGGATGAATCCATACGTCCCCATCTTCAGCAGAACGCCCGCCAGGATGACCGAGCCGGCGGTCGGCGCTTCCACGTGCGCGTCAGGCAGCCACGTATGGAAGGGGAACATCGGCACCTTGATGGCGAACGCGAAGAAGAAAGCGAAGAACAGCAAAGTGGCGATCGTCGGCCCGTAAGCAGGGTCGGAATAAATTTGCGGCGCAGTCTTGTATAGTTCAGGAATGCTGAACGTGAAAACATGCGTGACGCGTTCATGGTGGAAATACAAAAACAGAATGCCGAGCAGCATCAGCACCGAGCCGGCCAGCGTATACAAAAAGAACTTGATCGCCGCATAAAGCTTGCGGGGGCCTCCCCAGATGCCGATCAGCAGGTACATCGGCACCAGCATCGCTTCCCAGAAAACAAAGAAGAGGAAGAAATCCAGCGCCATGAAGACGCCGAGCATACCGGTCTGCAAGATCAGGAACCAGATGTAATATTCCTTCACGCGATTCTCAATCGCCGTCCACGACGAGAGAATCGAGATCCAGCCCAGCAGCGTAGTCAGCATGATCAGCAGAAAAGAAATGCCGTCGATGCCAATCGTGTAGCCCGCGCCGATGGAGGGAATCCAGTTGTTGGCCGTGCCCTCGATGAACTTGAAGTGTTGCGTAGCGTCGAAGCGCTGCGCCCAGAACATCGGCACCAGCGGCAGCGAGACCAGGAAGCCGCCAAGCGCAAAAATATTTGCGATCCAGCGAACCGCGTCCTTGTTCTCCTTGGGAACAAACAGGAGCACAAGCGCGCCGATCAGCGGCGTGAAGAGAATGATCGAGAGTATATGGTTTTGCATGAAGTTCAGCTTCTAGCTTCTAGCTTCTGGCTCCCAGCTAAAACGCTTTAGCTAGGAGCTAGCAGCTAGAAGCTACCTTTCAGTGATACACGTAATAAAAAACAAACCCCACCAGCCCCGCAGTCATCACCAGCGCATACCACTGCACCAGGCCCCATTCGAATGCCCGCGCGGGATACGAGAGCGCTCGCGCCAGAATTGCCGGACCATTGACTCCGATGCCGTCGATGATCCACTTATCCCACCAACTCGAAATAGTCGCGAAGAGACGCGTGATCCAACCGGCGGCGTTGACCGCACCATCAACAATGTGTACGTCAAACCACGAGGACGCTTCGCCGAGTCCGAGCACACCGAGGCGCACGTCTCCCACCTTGCGCCGGCCAGTGAAGACGTAGTCGTAGCCTTCGTCCACGTAATACTTGTTGAGCAGTACGTTGTACACGGGCGGAGCAGCAACGGCGATGGGTTCAGTGTAACCTTTGTCGGCGTGGCGATAGCTTCTCCAAGCCATGCCCCAGCCAATACCGGCGGCAGCCAGCGACAATCCCATCAGCAGCCATTCCGTGCCCGTGTTGCGTTCTTCTTCTTTCTGCCCGGCCGCAACCTGGCCCGCTCTTCCCTGCTCCTCAAGCACCTGCGCTTCGGTGGCAAAAACGGGCTCAAGGAATTTCGTGAAACGATCGGATCCACCCAGGCTATGCGGCCAGCCCAGCCATCCCGCAACGATGGCGCACAGCGCCAGCGCCACCAGCGGCGCGGTCATCGACACCGGCGACTCGTGAATGTGGTGCTCCGCTTCGTGGCTCATGCGCGGGTGGCCGTGAAAGGTCAGATACATTAGCCGGAACATATAAAACGCCGTCATTAGCGCAGTGCCGTAGCCAACGTACCAGAGGAAGCGGTACGCTCCGCCTTCGCGCGACCATGCTTCCCAGAGAATTGCATCTTTCGAAAAGAATCCCGCAAAAGGGAAAATGCCCGCGATAGCCAGCGTCGCGATGAACATCGTCCGATGCGTAATGGGAATGCGATGGCCGAGGTCGCCCATGTTACGCATATCCTGCTCGCCGCTCATCGCGTGAATCACTGACCCGGCGCCGAGGAACAGTAACGCCTTGAAAAATGCGTGCGTGAAAACGTGGAAGACGCCGGCGGCGAACGCTCCGACGCCAAGCGCAAGAAACATGTAGCCAAGTTGCGAGACAGTCGAGTAAGCCAGCACGCGCTTGATGTCGTTTTGCACCAAACCGATCGATGCGGCGAAGAGCGCGGTCAATGCGCCCACGATGGCAACGACTAACATCGACTTCGGCGCCAGCACAAACAGCGCATTCGAGCGCGCGACCATATAAACGCCCGCAGTGACCATGGTCGCAGCGTGGATGAGTGCAGAAACTGGCGTAGGACCTTCCATCGCGTCGGGCAGCCAGACGTAGAGCGGTAGCTGCGCCGATTTGCCGCAAGCGCCAACGAAAAGCAGCAGCGTCGCCGCAGTGATGAGCGGATCGCCAATGGCAAAGCGTCCGCTGTGCGCTAGAGACGTGACGTCGGTGAAGCGGAGCGATCCGAAAATCCAGGCGATGAAAAACATCCCCAACAGAAATCCGGCGTCTCCGATGCGGTTAACGATGAATGCCTTATTTCCCGCGTCGGTGGCCGACTTGCGGTGGAAATAGAAGCCGATCAGCAGATACGAACACAGGCCCACGCCTTCCCAGCCGACGAACATGAGCACGTAGTTGTTGGCGAGAATCAGCGTGAGCATGGAGAACATGAAGAGGTTGAGATATCCGAAGAAGCGGTAATAGCCGCCTTCATGCGCCATGTATCCGGTGGAATAAATATGGATCAGCATGCCGACGCCGGTGACGAACAGCAGCCAGATGCCAGAAAGCGGATCAAGCAGGAAGCCGGCATCCGCATGGAACGCGGCAGGAGTTCCGCCGTGCATCGCGTAATTCGCGTGGCCCGTATCGGTGCCCAGCCATGTATAGAGGATGGTCTCGTAAGGCTTATGAAAGTTTTCTGGCGTAGACGACCATGCTGAATATTGCCAGACGGCGCCGCAAGCCATGAGAAATGCGAGAACGATAGTGCCGACGCAGACCGCGCTGACTGTGGCCTTCTGCAGCTTGCGGCCAAAAAAGAACATGACCGCCGCGCCGAAGGCCGGCAGCAGGGGGATCAGCCAGATGTGGGAAAGAAAAAACATAAAGTCAGCTTCTAGCTTCTAGCTTCTAGCTGCTGGCTCGGGCGCGTGACCCTTCCGGGTTCGGCTAGAAGCTAGGAGCTAGCAGCTAGAAGCTGTCTGTCACCACTTCATCAAATTCACTTCGTCTATGTTCACCGTCTCCTTGTTACGGAAGAAGGCGATTAGAATGCCGAGTCCGACCGCGGCTTCGGCGGCGGCATCGGTGATTATAAAAATGGCGAAGACCTGGCCGTGCAATCCTCCCCAAAAATGCGAGAAGGCCACCAGGTTCAGATTCACAGCGTTCAGAATCAACTCGATCGACATCAGCACGATCACTACATTTCGCCGGGTAAGCACCCCGACCACCCCAAGGATGAACAAGGCTGCGCCCAGCACCAGATAATGCAGCGTCGTGATGTGCAGCATCGATTCCATAATCAGCTTCTAGCTTCTAGCTGCTAGCCTCTAGCTCAAAGCTAGGAGCTAGCAGCTAGAAGCTTCGTTTTTCAAATCCTCTTCTTCGCCATCACCACCGCTCCGATGATCGCCACCAGAAGCAACAGCGAAGCGATCTCGAAGGCGAACATGTACTGCCCGTACAGCATCGTCGCGACACCCTGCGTGTTCAGTAATTCGTCGGGCGTAATCCGCATCGCGTGATGAGGAAAGATTTTCTCTCCCTTGGCATACACCGCGATAAATAATCCGCCGAGCGCAACAGCCGCAATGCTTCCGGCAACCCATTGACTATTGAACTGCCGCTCCTTCATCGAGCGCTCAATGCTAACCAGCATAATGACGAACAGAAACAGCACCATAATGCCGCCGGCGTACAGGATGACCTGCACGCCAGCGACGAACGGAGCGTAAAGCATTAGATAAATCGAAGCCTGCGCCAGCAACGCAACAATCAGCGCCAGCGCCGAATGCACTGGATTCCTGCGCGTGATCACCAGGATGCCGCCGATCAGCATGATCGCGGCAAACAGGTAAAAGAAAAATGGTGTCGCTACCGGTGTCATATCAATCGCTGTATCAACTGTTGTATGGACGGCCACAATCCGAAAATAGCCGTCAGAATCAGAACTCCCAAACCCATGGGCAGCAGAACTTTCCATCCCAACTGCATGAGCTGGTCAAAACGATAACGCGGGAACGTGCCGCGAAACCATATATAGACGTACATGAATCCGGAAACTTTTGCCGCAAACCAGAAAATATCCTGCACTCGAATGCTCACCGCGGGGATGAACAGGATCAGCCCAATCAAACCCAGCACAACGCCGAACCCGAAAAGCCCAATCGTCTGCACGCGAAACAGAGGATGCTTCGGCATGCGAACCGCATTGTAGAAGCAGATCGCGGCGAAAAAAAGAAATGTGATTCCGGGGATGAAAGAGAACGCCTGATCCCAGGTATCACCGTTCAGCAAATTCGGAAACGGCCGCAGCCATCCACCGAGCCAAAGCGTGACTGCGATCGAAGAAACCGCGATCATGGCCGAGTACTCAGCCAGAAAAAATAACGACCAACGAAAGCCGCTGTACTCAGTGTGAAAGCCGGCAGTCAACTCAGATTCGGCCTCGGCCAGGTCGAAAGGAGCGCGGTTGGTCTCGGCCACCATGGAGACCGCAAAAATAAAAAATGCAATCAGCCCCAGTGGAAAGAATTTGAAGATGAACCAGACACCCTGCTCCTGCTGCGCCCTCACGATGCCAATCATGCTCAGCGTGCCGTCGCCCGCCCCTGCGCCACCAACCCCATAGAGGCCCGCTCCGTGCAGACTCGTCACCAGAATGACTGACACCACAGCCAGCCCCATCGCAATTTCGTACGAGACCATCTGAGCGCTTGAGCGCAGCGCGCCCATCAGCGGATAGTGCGAGTTCGACGCCCAGCCTGCCATCACAATCCCCAGCACGCTAAGCGACGACACGCCGAGCATGAACAGAATTCCGATATTCATGTCGGTAATCGCGTGCGTCGGACCGAAGGGAACGACAACAAAAACGGTGAACGCGGAGAGCACTACAAGCAACGGCGCCATCCAGAAAACAAAACCGTCGGCCTCGGCCGGCATGATGTCTTCTTTCAGCAGCAACTTGATTGCATCGGCGATCGGCTGCAGCAAGCCGTGCGGACCCACGCGCATCGGCCCCAGCCGCACCTGCATGTGAGCCAGAATTTTGCGCTCCAGCCAGTTCATCGCAATCACGGCAACCGAAAGCCCGGCGAAAACCAGCATGATGTAAACCAGCACCCAAAACATATTCCCCGCGGCGCCGGGAGTTTTCTCGCTGGTGAGGTACGACGAAATGTAGTCGATGATCGCGTGCATCAGCGGGGCCTCATTATTTAGCGATCCACCTCGCCAAGAACAATGTCGAGCGTGCCAATCACCGCAATCACGTCAGCCACAAGTTCGCCGCGGCACATCAGGTCAAGCGCCTGCAGATTCACAAACGACGGCGGACGCACCCGCACGCGATAGGGCTGCGTCGAGCCATCGCTCACAATAAAATATCCCAGCTCGCCCTTCGGCGCTTCAATCGAGTGATAAACCTCGCCCGCCGGAGGCTTCATCACCTTCGGCACTTTCGCCATAATCGGACCTTCCGGCAGCGCATCCACAGCCTGCTCGATGATGCGCACCGATTGCCTCATCTCCGCCATGCGCACCAGGTATCGATCGTAAGTGTCGCCGTTTTCTCCAATCGGAATGTCGAAATCGAAATTCTTGTAGTTCGCGTAAGGCTGAGCCTTGCGCAAGTCCCACTTCACGCCGCTGGCGCGCAGCACAGGACCGGTAACGCCCAGCGCAATGCAATCTTCAGCCGAGATCGCTCCAACATTCTTTGTGCGCTCAACCCAGATGCGATTCGTGGTAAGAAGCTCCTCGTACTCATCGATCTTGGGACGAAAGAAATTCAGGAAGTTCTTCACTTCCTTTTCAAATCCCGTATACGTTTCGTACTGCAGCCCGCCAATGCGAAATGCATGCGTGGTAAGCCGCGCCCCGCAATACTTCTCGTAAATCTTAAGAATCTCTTCCCGATCGCGAAACGTATAAAACAGCGGAGTGATCGCGCCAATATCCAGCGCATGCGTTCCCAGCCAAAGCTGGTGGCTCGCAATTCGATTTAACTCCGTGAGAATCACGCGCACATGCTGCGCCCGCGGCGGCGCTTCTACGTTAAGCAACTTCTCCACTGTCTCGCAATAACCCAACCCGTTCGAGACCGCAGCCACGTAATCCATGCGGTCCACATACGGATTGAACATCGTATAAGTGCGATGCTCGCCAATCTTCTCGACCCCGCGGTGCAGATATCCGATCACGCACTCCAGGCCAAGAACTTTCTCTCCATCAAGCCGCAAAATCACGCGCAGCACGCCATGCGTCGCCGGATGCTGCGGCCCCATATTAATGACCAACTCATTCGCATCCAGATACGTCTTGTCGTGAGCCGCAAGATCGGCGATATCGACATGCGCCAGCGTAGTGTTCGGATCGGTCATTATCCCTTCAACTGCGTCTCGTCGCTAAGCTTTCTACTGCCCGCTCTCAATCCCCAGATTAATCTGCACCCACTCATTATCCTGCTGCAAAATCCCGTAATCCTTGCGCAGTGGATGTCCCTTCCATCCATCCGGCAACAGAATCCGCTTCATGTCAGGATGCCCGTCAAACTTGATCCCAAACATGTCAAACACTTCGCGCTCCAGCCAGTTCGCCCCCGCCCAGATAGGGACCGAACTCGGCAGCGTCGCCCCATCGGCAATCTGCGTCTTCACTCGAATGCGCTCATTGCGCGCAAAAGAATAAAGCACCCACACCACCTCAAACTGCTTCTCACGCTGCGGATAATGCAGCGCGGTGATGTCCACGCAATAATCGAACTGCTCTTCGTTGCGTAGCACCTGAAGAACCTCAGGGATCAGCGACCGATCCACCACCATATAATTCTGCCCCGCATAAGTGAGCGGCTCAATGCCCGAACCGTACGAGCCTTTCAGCTTCGCAATCATCGGCGAATCCCACGGAGTAGGCGTCGGCACCGGAGCCTTCGCAGGCGCGGCAGGCTTGGCAGCCACGGGTGTAGCGTTGGATGTAGCAGTAGGTGTAGCAGGCTTGGCCGGTGGCGCAACCGCAGGCGCAGCGGGCTTTTCAGCGGGAAGCTTGTCGTCCGCTTGCACCGAGCCGGAAGGAGTAGCTTTGACTCCGCCAAGAATTGCGGGCTCATCCGCGGTCGGCTTCGCGTCGCCGTCCGGCGGCGGTGGTGCGGGCGGTTTAATTTCGTCCGGCATAACGGCGAGCGCACAAACCTACGGCTAGAAGCCTAACCGAGAGAACGTTAACTTTTATCAGCTTGAGGTTTACGTGTCAACGAGCAAGACGATGCAGTGGATTGTCATCCTGAACAAGCGTTCTTTGCGCAGTGAAGAGCCTATCCCGAGCGGAGCCGAGGGAATCTGGTCGATCCGCGCGAAGGATCGCGTTCTTTGCGACCCACAAATCGCACGTTTGGACCGCTTCCTTTATTTAATGAACGCGGTGCCAGCCGGTTTCCTCCGCGAACTCCGCGGCCGTTCTCCGCCAACTCCGCGATTTGCTATGATTCTGATTTGCGAAAGGTCCCCCCATGGAAGCTGACGAAAAAGCCTGCCCAGTCTGCGGAGAAACCATCAAGGCCGTAGCTCTAAAATGCCGCTTCTGCAATACCGACCTCACCGCCTTCGCGGCGTCGAAAGATTCGGCAGTCGAAAAAGATTTATTTGCCGGCTATCCAGCAATGATCTACAGCATCGGCCAACTGCTGCCCTTTGTGATCGTGATCGCGCTCGGCATCGGCGTCGTATATGCCGTCCAGCGCTATGCCGAGCAATCCCAATCCAAAGATGCCGGCATCCTCTACACGGTCCTCGGATGCCTGGTCGCGTGCGTCATCCTCTGCATTCACTTCTATATAAAGAGCAGAAGAACCCACTACGAAATCACCACGCAGCGCGTCAAGCTGGAACGAGGCCTCCTCTCAAAGAAACAGGAAAGCCTGGAGCTATTCCGCATCGATCATTTCGAGTTTCTCAAACCGTTCGGAATGCGCCTCCTGGGCTACTCGGAGCTGCACCTGTTCTCGTCGGATGCGGAATTCGAGAATTTCTACGTCTACGGAGTACCGAACTTGGAAGCTCTAGCGGAAACCATGCGCGAATGCCAACTCCGCGAACGCACCAGACGCGGCCTCACCACATTCGTCAAGGCATGAAGTCGATCGGAAAGGGCACGACTTCAGTCGTGCCGTTAAGGCCGAAAAATCAATCGCGGCTTTGAGCCGCCGCCGGAACAGGTTTCCGCACTGCTCCGTGTTCTTCGCGTTCTCGCGGCATTTCTTTGCGATCTTCGCGGTTAAAGGCTTTCGAAAGTTACACCCACTCCAGCGCGCCCTTAGCCCAAACCCACACAAAACCCGCGATCAAAATAACCAGAAAAATCAGCATCTCGACCAAACCAAACACGCCCAGCGCCTTAAACTTCACCGCCCACGGGAAAAGAAAAATCGTTTCCACATCGAACACCACAAAAAGAATCGCCACGATGTAATAGCGCACCGTGTAGCGCCCGCGCGCGCTGTCGATAGGGTCGATGCCGCACTCATAAGGCATCAGCTTGGTCTTGCTCGGATTATCCGGACGCACCAGCTTAGCCGCCAGCAGCGTGAGCGGCAGCAGCACGCCAATGACTGCGATAAACATAAAGATAGGGACGTAGTTTTGCGGCATCGACTCCTCGGCAACGGCCTGCTCTGCTACAAACAGCGAAGCAAATTATACTACCGCGAATGTGGAGTGTATCAGAACGACTGAGTCCGCCGACAGGCACTCAAGTCAGCCGAACGCTGTTTTTGCTTTCTGTTCTGAAAGGCACTCCTCGTGCGCGAAGAAACCAAATTCATCCCGGATGCCTTCTTCTGGCGTAACAGGCTTGCGGCATATCCAGCAAATCTGCCATTTCTCATCCGGCATAAGCCAACCGTAAGCGATCGGAGTAAGCGTGTCCATACAGCGAAAACCGAAGGCCACCGGCTACAGTAGATGGTGTAGAAGATGCAGTGTTACAACAGTTTGCTCAGCGAGCGCCGCTGACCGTAGCGCCGCCGTCCCGGCGGCTGTCGGGCGGGCGTCCTCGCCCGCCCCTTCGACAGCGGAAAAATCGTCCGACGGAGAGATGTACTCACGTGGGAACGGGCGCATTCGCTTAGCCTGCCCTGAGCGAAGCCGAAGGGCTCAGCCGAGCGCAGCGAGGCGCTCTTCGTCACTGCTGCCGATCGGTACTACTCCCTGCTTGCAGCTCCAAACACTTATCAGGCAGCACAAACACTGCCCGAGCCAGATCCGATTTCAGCGTACCCTCGCAGTAGTACCGAGTCAGAATGCCATCTTTCCAGATCAGCAGATCAGGGTTGAGGCGTGCGAACTCTTCCCAGCCCTCGCCTTCGCAGCCAGCCATGCGCTCGCGAATCAGAAAGAGATGCGCACAGGTAATCGTCTCGTTGTAGAGCTGGGTCTTGCCGCGCGCATCGGCAAATCGCTTCAAAGCGCTGGAAAACTTCTCCAGCGCGCGCAGAACCGGATACTCGCACAAGTAAGCGAACGCCAACTGGACATGATCGGCGTGATGAAACGAGTCTGCAGGAATCGCATCGTTCTCAAAGCAGCGGATGAGTTCTTCATTGCTCATGACATCTCGTCCTTGAGCTGACCAAAGCATTCAGAAATTGTCGCAACTGCTCAAAATTGTCATCCCGAACGGAGCTTCCCTTTCCCGAAGGGAAGGGGGAGCGGAGTGGAGGGACCTGCTCTTTTTTCCGTTTGGATTAGGCTGCCTTGACGCTAGCCACAGCCCAAGCCGCCGCCGTGTATATAAGCAGATGCCCAACGTCATAAGCCCCATGCAGCAAGTGCACAACAATAGCCAAAACAAAAATCCCCACCAGCACCCAACCGCCCCGCACTGCGGTTCGCGGAATCAGCAAGAGCACAGCGCCAAGAATCTCCCCCCATCCCAGCACCAGCCGAACAATATCTGGCATGTGTGTCTGTGCGAAGTCGTGCGCCGCCGACGGCATCACAAACAAGACCGCCTCCATCAAAATCACCAGCCCCAGAGTCCACTGCAATCCGCTAAGAGCAGTTCTCATCCGTTCCTCTGTCATCGCCAGCCTCTCTGTAAATAAGGTTCGTATCAGGGCACGCCTTCAGGCGTGCCGAAAACGCACCTCGATCATGTCGCCTTTAGGCGCTGGCCTTTCCGGCTGTCGAGTCGCGACGGCCGCCGCAAGCCTTCGCTATTTCCCCGCGCTCCGCCTCCGCCCAGGACGAGCCTTGATCTCCTTCAACCGATGGCTCGCGCTCGAATCCAGATCAAAATCGTAAAACCTCTTCAATTCCTGAATCCGCTCCAGCGAAGCCGGGCTGAACGGAGTCTTGCCGTCAAAAGCGTGCAGCACAATGCCCTCGAGCAGATCGCCCAGGGTCATATCGTGATACTCGGCAAAGGCCTTGAGGACTTTCAGCAGGCGCTTCTCCATCCGCACCCCGGTCTGTACTCGCTCGACTAAAAGCTTCGGATCGTCACCCATGCGTACCAATGTACCACGATATCTCGGTACGCGCAAGCAATGGTGGCGCCGTCGTCCCGGCGGCTGGGAGCCTGCCCTCAGCGAAGCCGAAGGGGCGGCCGCCCCGCCCGCTGCGCCTGCGCCATTCCATAGCCAGGTTGTTTATAATCGCGTTTCACCCAAACGCTAGCCGCGCCGCAAGGCGCAATCCTCTTAGCTAAAGGACTCTCTTGGCATTCGACGAAAATGTTTACGAACTGCGCCGCCAGAAGCTGAAGCAGATCGAAGCGCTGGGCCAGTTCGCCTATCGCAGCAAGTACGAGTTCACTCACACCATCGCGCAGATTCTCGCCGACTACTCCGACAAGACTGCCGAGCAGTTGGAGAATCCGCGAGTCGACGTCCGCGTCGCCGGACGCATCATGGCCATCCGCCTGATGGGCAAGGCTGGCTTTTGCCATCTGCAGCAGGATGGCAAGCGGCTGCAAATTTACGTCAAGAAAGATGCGGTCGGCGACAAAGGCTTCGAGTTGTACAAGTTGCTCGATCTGGGCGACCACATTGGCGTTAGCGGATATTTATTTCGCACGCGCACTGGCGAGCTGACCATTCATGTGGAGGAGATTACATTTCTCGCGAAAGACCTGCTGCCCCTGCCGGAAAAGTTTCATGGGCTTACTGATGTCGAGATGCGCTACCGGCAGCGCTACGTTGACCTTGTGGTCAATCCTGAGGTGCGGGAAGTTTTCTTGAAACGCAGCAAGCTGGTGCAGTCGCTGCGGCGCACACTGGAGGCGCATGGCTTCATCGAAGTGGAGACGCCAATGATGCAGCCCATCGCGGGAGGTGCGGTGGCGCGTCCGTTTGTAACGCACCACAACACACTCGACATGGATTTATATTTGCGCATCGCGCCCGAACTTTATTTGAAGCGCCTCGTCGTCGGCGGATTCGATCGCGTGTACGAGATCAACCGCAACTTCCGCAACGAAGGCCTGGGCTGGCGCTGGAATCCTGAGTTCACAATGCTTGAGTTCTATCAGGCCTACACCGACTACCAGGGCGTGATGGATCTCACGCAGGAATTGGTCACGCAAGCGGCGATCGATGTGACTGGCGGAACGAAAACGAAGTGGGGCGACGTGGAGATCGACTGGGCGAACTGGACGCGGATGACGATGCGCGAAGCGATCATTCATTACTGGCCTGAGAATGCGGGCACGAAGCCTGCGATGAGCGACTTCGCTTCGCATGATGGAGTCAGCGCGCTGGTCGAGCGCTTCAATCAGGCGCACGCGCACATGGCCTACGATCCGAAGGGGCCGACGGGCAAGACAATCGCGAGTCTTTTCGAGGCAGTGGCAGAAGAGCATCTCGATCAGCCCACGATTATTTATGAGTTCCCTACCGCGGTGTCGCCGCTTTCGAAACAGAAGCCGGACGAGCCGGAGTGGACGGAGCGTTGGGAAATTTATGCGGGGCAGATGGAAATCTCGAATGGGTTCAGCGAACTCAATGACCCAGAGGATCAGCGGACTCGTTTCGAGGCGCAGTTGCAGGAGCGCGAGCGTGGCGACCTTGAGGCGCACCAGATGGATGAGGATTATATTCGCGCGCTGTCGTATGGGATGCCTCCTGCCGGCGGCGTGGGCGTGGGCGTGGACCGGTTGTGCATGCTGCTGACTGACTCGCATACGATTCGCGACGTGATTCTGTTTCCGCTTTTGCGTCCTGAGAAAACCTTTAACACAGGGGACACAGAGGACACACAGGGTAAGGCTTAGCCCTTTTGGAGATATGTTCCGGTGGGAACATTGGTTCAGTATGTTCCAGTTGGAACATAACTCCAGTATGTTCCGGTTTTGGTTTTTATCTGTGCAATCGTGTCATGATTGGATTGTATGTACAAAGGCTGCAAGGTTGGCAATCCATTGCGGTTGCTGACGTGTGAACGGCTACGCCTGGCGGGGGGCGAAAGGGGCGAAAGTGTTCCGGTAAAATTGGCGATTTTGTATGTACGAGTTTCGGCCTGGATGCGCTTTTGTATCTAAATGAGACGGCTCGGTGGGCTTTTTAGGTGCGCCCGGCTTCGAAGCTTTTACTCGCGGAGGTCGGCGGAGGACGGCCGCGGAGAAGAACAGGAATAAGTCTTAGAACCTTTCAACACGGGGGACACGGGGTTTCACGGGGTAAAGGCAGTGCATTCTGGCCGGGGAGTGGCTCGGTTTGAAAACGGCACGTTTGCGGAGGGAGATCCCTCGTCCCGCTGGTGAAAACGCGGGACTTCGGGATGACGCCAGAGTAGAGTGGTCGTCGGAATTCTAAATTGAGCCACTCCCTCTGAGCGCAACTCGTTGACTGGTTGCTGGTTGCCTTTTAAGATGGGCGGGAAAATCTTCGTCGTAGATCGGCCAGAGCGTGATCGGTCAAACTATCTCTCACTATCGCATTGTCGAAAAACTCGGTGGTGGCGGGATGGGCGTGGTCTACAAGGCTGAAGACACTCGGCTGCATCGCTTTGTCGCGCTCAAGTTTCTTCCCGATGACGTTGCCCGCGATCCGCAGGCGCTAGCGCGCTTTCAGCGGGAGGCGCAGGCTGCATCCGCGCTGAACCATCCGAACATCTGCACTATTTATGACATCGGCGAGCAGGATGGGCAGGCGTTCATCGCAATGGAATTTATGGACGGGCTGACGCTGAAGCACCGCATTGGCGGGCGTCCGATGGAAAACGAGGTGATCCTGTCGCTCGCCATCGAGATTGCGGACGCGCTGGATGCGGCGCACTCCAAAGGGATTGTTCATCGCGACATTAAGCCTGCAAATATTTTTGTTACTGAGCGCGGGCACGCCAAGGTGCTTGATTTTGGGCTGGCGAAAGTCATGGTCAGAGCCGGTTCCTCCAGCAACATTGGGTCTCTTAACACGCAGACGGGTTCGGTGGATGCGGATCATCTGACCAGTCCGGGCGCGGTGGTGGGCACTGTGGCTTATATGTCGCCGGAACAGGCCAAGGGCAAGGAACTGGATGCGCGCAGCGATCTGTTTTCGTTTGGGGCGGTGCTGTACGAGATGGCAACGGGGGTGTTGCCCTTCGAAGGTGAGACTACGGCGCTGATCTTCAATGCCATCTTGAATTCCGATCCGCCGCCTGCGATTCGTTTCAATCGCGGGATTCCGGCGGAGCTGGAACGGATTTGCAATAAGGCTTTGGAGAAAGATCGCGAGTTGCGGTATCAGCATGCCTCGGAGATGCGGAGTGATTTGCAGCGGCTGAAGCGGGATACGGAGACTGGGCGGGCTCGGGTTGCTGGTTCGGGTGCGGTAGAGATGCCGCAGGGGCTGAAGCCCGCATCCATTTTGCCGGATGACGCGGCGCTGAAGCGCCGCTCTTCCACGGTTGTTCCCACGGCAGCGAGCGAAGAGGCCGCCGAGCTTCGCTCGGCCGGGCGGACGGGGGCGTCCGCCGCTCCACGTGCTTTCTCGCGAGCTACGCTTGGGATTGCGGCTGCGGTGGTCGTGGCTGCCTTGATCGCGGGCGGGCTTTACTACCGCTCGCGGCAACGGGCTGCCCGTGCGCTTACTGAGAAAGACACTATTGTGCTTGCTGAGTTTTCGAACAGTACCGGGGATGCGGTTTTTGACGACACGCTGAAGACTGCGCTCAGCGTTTCTTTGAACCAGTCGCCGTTTCTGAATGTGCTCTCGGAGAATAAAGTTGCGGCTACCTTGAAATTGATGTCGCGTCCGGCGGGCACGAAACTTACGCCTGAAGTCACCCGCGAGCTTTGCCAGCGGGCAGGTAGCAAGGTTTATCTTGCGGGGTCGATTGCCAGTCTGGGAAGCCAATATGTGTTGGGATTGAAGGCGGTGAATTGCCAGAGTGGAGACCCGCTGACCGAGCAGCAGGTGACGGCGGCGTCCAAGGAGAAGGTGCTGGACGCATTGGGCGAGGCGGCGTCCAAGCTGCGAACCGAGTTGGGCGAATCGCTGGCCACGGTGCAGAAATTAGATGTTCCGCTGTCAGAGTCCACCACGTCTTCGCTCGAAGCCCTGAAAGCGTACAGCCTTGGAATAAAGGCCGGCAACGAGAAAGGCCCAGCCGCAGCCCTGCCGTATGTCCAGCATGCCATTGAGCTTGATCCGAATTTTGCCATGGGCTACTTGGGAGTGGCCAACGACTACGTCGGTCTCGCCGAGTTAGGACGAGCCCGCGACTACTACAACAAGGCATTTCAGTTGCGGGAACATGCCAGCGAACGGGAAAAGCTGGCGATCACCGCTCTCTACTACCAGATTGCAACCGGGGAACTGGATAAATCGGCCCAAACGTATCAGAACGCTATTGAGAGCTACCCGCGAGACTGGGCAGCGTGGGGAAATTTGGGCGATGTGTACAGCGAACAGGGACAGTATGAGCGGGCTACGGAGTCGTACCGCCAAACCCTCCACCTCGCGCCAGATAGCGGTATCAATTACGCATCCCCTGCCAACAGTCTGCTCGCCTTGCAACGCTTCGACGAGGCGCGTCAGATCATCCACCAAGCGCAAGCGCGTATGCTGGATGATTCCGTACTCCACAATGCTCTCTACGCTGTTGCTTTCCTTGGCGCGGACTCGGCGGCGATGGCTGAACAGCAGCAGTGGTTTGCAGGTAAGCCGGAGGAGAACTTCGGGCTTTCGCTCGCATCCGACACCGAGGCGTATGGCGGTCATCTGGGCAAGGCGCGGGAACTGACCAACCGGGCGGTGGACTCCGCCATCCGGGCGGACAGCAAAGAAAGTGGGGCGACCTGGCAGGAGAATGCCGCTATCGCACAAGCCGCTTACGGCAATCCTGCGGAAGCGCGGCAGTCAGCGGCGGAGGGTTTGAAGCTGGCTCCCACGAGTCAGGGCGTCGAGGTCGAAGCCGCGCTGGCGTTCGCCATGGCGGGCGATACGGCACGAGCCGAATCGTTGGCGCAAGATTTAGGGAGGCGCTTCCCGCTGGACACACAGATGCAGTCGCTTTGGCTGCCCGCGATTCAGGCGCAGTTGGCGCTGGACAAGAAGAACCCTGCTGCTGCCCTGAGTGCGCTGCAAGCTGCTTCCCCCATCGAGTTAGGGCAGATTCTGTTCGTCGCCAATATTTCCTGCCTTTATCACGTGTACGTTCGCGGCGAGGCCTACCTGGCAGCCGGACAGGGCAAAGAAGCTGCCGCCGAGTTTCAGAAGATCATCGACCACAGCGGCATCGTGTGGAACTGCTGGACTGGCGCGCTAGCGCATCTGGGCGTGGCTCGGGCTAATGCTTTGCAGGCTCGGAATTCGTCCGGGGCGGATGCCGATCTGGCGCGGAGCCGGGCGCTGGCGGCTTATAAGGAGTTTTTTGTGATTTGGAAAGACGCTGATTCGGATATTCCTGTTTTGAAGCAGGCTCGGGCAGAGTTAGCGCGGCTGCAGTGAGTGGAACCCTCAGCGGATAAAGCCTTGTCTAAAGAGAAGCTTTAACACGGCGCTGAAGCGCCGCTCTTCCACAGTTCGTCCGGCTTCCCAGTCCCGGCAGCGTCCGCTTTGCCAGTGCCCTACAATGCACTAGAAGTGGAGCAGTTTGGTTTCTATACTTCGGGCTGTTGTTTGGGCTTGGAAGTGGCGGCGCTGCCGTAGTGTCCCGCACGTGGGCATTGGGTCGGCAGCGCTTTGCCTTTTCCGCGGATTAGAATTTGTCTTGGTGCAGTTGGAAAAGCGGATCGAAAATCGTCGTAGAGCGCGGACGCGTGTCGTCCCTACGGGACTTGTGCAGAGTTCTCCCGGCACTTCCGTGCCGGGCTTTCACGTTCCGCCCCTTCGGGGCTGGGGTACGGTGGAGACGAGCTTGTTTTCCCCCGCAACGGGCTTTCTTCCTTCGTCTACGGGCTTCTTTCTTTCGGGCACGGACTTGTTTTCCACAGGTAATTTGGTGGGGGATCCGATAAAAGGAAATATAGGGCCATTGGACACTTGCTTCGCCGCAACCGCAGACGTACCATGAACATCGAACACAATTAGGAAGCGTTTGTGGGTCGACTTCTGCTGATTGACGTGGCTGGATCGGTCGCCTTGCTGGGACTGTGGTACTTCGTGTTTTCCACCTACAATCGAAAGAAAGGAGCGGCGGCTTTGCGCCGGGTGCAGATGGCTTGCGCGGGCAAGGGACGCATTCTGGAGTCGCATTGGGAGGGGAGTTCGCGGCTGCAGGCGCGGCTGCATTTCGCTTCGCGGTGGTTTGAGAATGCGCACGTGACGGTGAAGTTCAGGCCGCGGGCGCTGCCGGTACACTGGCTGCTGAGCTGCTGGAAGCGGCAGAAAGAAACTTTAACGTTTGAGGCCGATCTTGGCGGGTCTCCGAGCTTTCATCTGGAAGTGGTGCGGCACCGCTGGAGCGCGCATAACCGCGGAGTATCGTCGGGCAAGAGCGACGGGCGGGAGTGGGATTTGTATCAGCCCGGGCCGATCGTGCTGACGACGCGGACGCACTGGAAGCAGGATCCGAGCGCGGAGTTGAATGCGCTGATGTCGGCGCGGCGGCAGGATATTTTGCAGGTACACTTCCGTCCGGAGTCGCCGCAGTTTTCGGCTACGGTTGACCTGGATGCGCTGGCGGATCCGGATGCGGCTGCGGGGTTGGTGAGCGCGCTGCGCGAGATTGCGGCCGGGGCTTCGGCGTTCCGGCAGTAGAGGGCTCAGCTTTATTTCGTTTTGTTCCAGTCATTCCTTTCCAATTTCAATCAGCAAAATCAGTTGAGAAATTCAGGGAAATTCTGAGCAGAAAAACGCCGTAAGAGGCATGCAGAAAATTGCACAGTCGTAACCCAACTGCTGGTTGGTTTTTGCTGGATTTTTTGCGCCCTGGCAATGCACAATAGGTTATCCCCCCAAGTACCGCACAGAATCGTGAGGTCCGTCTGCTTATGCGTTTCACATACAGGCTTGCCGCCTGGCAGTGCGCGGCTGTGTCCGCCGTGTTGGCATTCTCGACTTTATTGTTAGCGCAGCCGACTGTTCTGCTTTCTCCGACCTCGTTGACTTTTGGCAGCCAGACAGTTGGAACCAGCAGCACTGCGCAGGTAGTCACACTTACTAATACCGGCACGTCAACGCTCTCATTGAAGGGCATCAAGGTAACCGGGGGTAATCGTCTCGACTTTACGCAGACGAATACTTGCGGATCGACGCTGGCCGCTAATGCCAGTTGCACGATCAGTGCGGTGTTTAATCCCACCAAGACGGGGAGTCGCACGTCTACGGTGAGCGTAACGGACAACGCGGCGGGAAGCCCGCAGAGCGTGGCTTTGAGCGGGACGGGGACGGCGCCGGTGGTCACGCTGTCGCCGGCCAACCTCAGTTTCAGCGGAGTGCTGGTGGGAAAGAGCAGCGCGACGAAATCGGTCACCGTGACCAACTCTGGAAACGCAAGCTTGACGGTCAGCGACATTGATGCTGCGGGAGACTATTCGGAAACCGACAACTGCACTACAGGGCAGGTCGCGGCGGGATCATCGTGCACGATCACGGTTACATTCAGTCCGACGGCGGCCTGGTCCCGAGGCGGCAGCATCGCGATCACGGACAATGCTTACAACGATCCGCAGCAGGTGGTGTTGTTGGTAGGGATGGGGAATAGCGGAGCTACGGCCAGCGTAACTCCGACATCGTTGAGCTTCGGGAATGAAACTCTGGGAACAACGAGCGCGGCGAAGACTATCACGTTGTCGAATACGGGTACGGCGGCGCTGAATCTCAACAGCATTGTCGCGAGTGGCGATTACTCGCAGACGAACAACTGTCCCGCGTCGATGAATGCGGGCACGAATTGCACGATCGATGTGACGTTCGCTCCGTCGAATACGGGATCGCGAACGGGGGACATTACGGTCAACGATACGGATCCGGGATTTTTACAGACCGTGAGTTTGAGTGGCACTGGTGTAGTTGCGAGTTCCGCCGTGAGTGTGAGCCCTGGACGGGGGTCGATCACGCCAATACAAACCGAGCAGTTCAGCGCCACGGTGAATGGGGTGACTTCGACGAATGTTGCCTGGTCGGTGGATGGCGTTACGGGCGGGAACAGCACCGTGGGTACGATTTCCACTTCGGGGCTTTACACTCCGCCTGCGACGAGTGCCACGCATGTTATTCAGGCGACGAACAACGCGAATACGTCGCAGACTGCGGTTGCGTTTCTGGCGGTCGACAATTACACGGGAACGTTCACCATGAAGAACGACACGTTCCGCACCGGACAGAACTTGAACGAGGTTGCGCTGACCACCGGGAATGTGAATCAGAATCAGTTCGGGAAACTCTTCACTCGCAGCGTGGATGGAAATATTTACGCGCAGCCGCTTTACGTTCCCGATGTCACCATCCCCAATGTGGGAACTTATAACGTTGTGTATGTCGCGACGGAAAACGACAGTGTCTACGCCTTTGATGCCGACGGAACTGCCACCTCGCCGCTGTGGCAAACGAGCTTTCTTACGGGCGGAGCACAGCCTCTGGACACGACCGACGTGAACTGTACGAATATCACGCCCGTCTATGGCATTACTTCGACGCCGGTGATTGATCCGGCGACGAATACGATGTTTGTGCTGGCGCGAACCAAGACCGGAAAAAGCGGCGACTACACTTATTATCAAACGCTGTATGCGGTAGATATTACGACGGGGACCATACTGCAGTCGGTGCAGGTGCAGGCTTCGGTTTCCAGTCACAGCAAGACGATCAACTTCAACACACTAACTCAGAATCAACGTGCCGGATTGCTGCTGGCGAATGGAGTGGTCTACATCGCGTGGGCTTCGCACTGCGACAACGAGCCGTACCACGGCTGGGTGATTGGATATAACGAAACCACCTTGCAACAGTCGGGAGTGTTCAATACGACCCCGGACGGCGTGGAGGGTGGTATATGGCAAGGAGGCGGTAGCTTAACGGCGGATGCGAGCGGCAGCATTTTCGTGACTACCGCGAATGGAACCTACGATGCCAGCACAGGCGGGGAGGACTACGGCGACAGTGTCGTGAAACTGACGCCTTCGGGGGGAGTGTTGTCAGTGGGCGATTCTTTCACTCCTTGGAATCAGGCAAATCTCTCGAGTCTGGATTGGGATTTGGGTGCGGGCGGAACGATGCTGTTGCCGGATCAGGCCGGTTCTTATCCTCATGTGATGCTGGCCGGGGGTAAAGGCAGCGCGGTTTATGAACTCAATCGAGATTCCCTGGGTGGATTTAACACGAGCCAGGACCAGAATTTGCTGACCGTACCGGCCGCGATTGGAGCGGACGTAATTGGATCTGGCAACCGGGCTGCGGGCCCAGCCTACTGGCAAGAGCAGGTTTACTTCACCGGTTCGAATAGTTTTCCGCAGCAATTCAGCGTGCAGGGCAGCCTTATTTCGACCGTTCCCATCGCGCAATCCAATAAACTTTTTGGATACCCTGGCGGTTCGCCCGTGATATCGGCGAACGGGAATAACGATGGAATCGTTTGGATCATCGAGACCGATAAGTTTGGCAATAATGGCGATGCGATCCTGCGGGCCTTCGATGCTGCGAATGTTTCCCGCGAGCTTTACGACACCAGTCAAAATTCAACTCGAGACGCGGCAGGTCCGGCGGTGAAGTTCGCGGCGCCGACGGTGGCCAATGGGAAAGTGTATGTGGGCACGCAGACAGAGTTGAATGTTTATGGGCTGCTGCCATAAGAAGGACAGATCGAGCTTCGCTCGATGGATAGCCGGGGGCGGCTATCACACATCAGCATCTCTCAACCAACCTGGCACTGCGTGAAATCGCTCTTTCTTGACGATGGCGGCTGTGCTATTGTTCCGGGCCATGAGTGATAGTTTCAGCAATCCGATACCGCAGTTCGGCACGGCCGAGTACGCCACGAAGCCGGGCGGCAATCTCTGCGAGTTCTGCCAGCAACCGTTGAGTGGAACTTACTACCGGGTGAATGCGTCGAGGGCGTGTCCCGGCTGCGCTGAGCGAATGCGCAGCGAAATTGACCGCGACAAGCATGCGGCTTATGTGCGCGCTCTTACCTATGGCATTGGCGCGGCCGTGGTGGGGCTGATTGGGTACGCGCTGATTGCAATCCTGCTGCAGGGATGGGTGATCAGCTACATGTCGATCGGCGTGGGATGGCTTGTGGGCACGGCCATGATGAAAGGATCGAACGGAGTGGGCGGGCGGCGCTACCAGATTGCCGCGATCTTGCTGACTTATGCGGCGGTGTCGATGGCCGCGGTCCCCATTGGAATTCATTTTGCCGGCGAACGAAAACAGCAAAGAGAACAAAGACAAGCTCAACAACAGAAGATTGAGGACGAGCAGCGGCAGTTGGAGCAGGAATCCGGGCAGAAACCTTCATTGCCACAAGCTGCGCCTGAAGTGGAGAGGCCAACGGTAAGCTTGGCAACGTGGCTGGGAACGTTGGCACTGCTCGGGCTGACGTCTCCGTTTCTTGAGCTTCGGAGCAGTCCGGGCTGGGGCGCAATGGGCTTATTGATTCTCTTCTTTGGAATGAGAATCGCGTGGAGGATCGCTGCGGGCCGGCCGTTTGGAGTGTATGGTCCGTTTGCCAGTCCTCCGCCAAGCTAGCCCTAAAGCAATTCGTATCGCTCCGACTGGTATTCTCCTAAATCGCCCCGAAGGCTAGTTCGTGTAATCGCCGCTTCGCCAGTTATCATTGTCGGCATGAATCGACAACATGTCGCCGGTTATGTGCTTGCAGTGGTCTGCATCCTCTCAACGGCTCGTTCTCAGGAGTTGAAACTAGGCCGGGGAACGGTTTGCTGGCCACTGAACTTCTCCGGCGTCACGCTGGGCGTCAGTTCTGATTCGGAAGTAGAGCGGCTCCTCGGCAAGGGTGTTGTTCGTAAGAACGAGGGCGATACTGGCGGACGATATTTCATCGATGAGGGGCACACAGCAACGCTGCATGTCGTTTCGTACACTGACTACGTCGTTGGCGAGCTTACTCTGGGAGCGGGGGTCGACCCCACCATACAAGCCAGTGAACTAAAACAAGCTGAAAGCAAGTGGTTCAGGCCGGCTGATGGGTTCGGGAATTGGCACGCGTTGCACCTAGGTTCCTCAAAGGGAGATGTTTTGAAAAACCTGGGCGAGCCAAAGAAGAGAATCGCCGCAAATGATTGGCGGTACGAGACCATCTGCGAGTGCGAGCTTCCGGAATATTTCGACATTTTTTTCAAAGGTGACAACGTTGCAAAGGTTGCATTCTCGGCACCCGCGGGGTGAAGCTTTTTGATTGGAGATAACATCGTCATTTCGCCAGGAGCGTCGGACGACCGCTTACTTGTGAGGTAAGCTCTAGCCGTGTCCATAACCAACCGAGACCCGATTCGCGATTGCAAGCGCTGCTCGCGCGAACTTGCGCCGGGAGCGCTGGCGTGCGATCACTGCCACGCGCTGGTGCACTCCGAGGAACTGGAGCGACTATCGGCGGACGCGAAAGCGCTGGAGGCTCGGGGAGATCTGCGGCAGGCTCGGGAGAAATGGCTGAGCGGGCTGGCCTTGTTGCCGCCAACGTCAAAGCAAGCTGAGTGGATCAGACAACACGAGCAAGCGCTTGACTCTGCCGACGGTGCCGGACGACGGCCGGCGGGCGACAACCAATGGGCGCAAGCGATGGGCCCGGCAGGTTCGGCTGCGGCGATCGCCGACCGGAGCAGAGCTCCCGTGACGCCGCGGTTCAAGCTTACGTCTGTCTTGAGCTTTCTGGCTTTCGTTGTGCTTTATTCGGCTGCGACTGGGGTGAAGTTTGGGATCGGTTTCGCGGTGCTGATTCTGGTTCATGAGATGGGCCACTTCGTTGACATCAAGCGCCGCGGCTTGCCGGCGGATATGCCGGTGTTTCTGCCGGGCCTTGGCGCTTACGTGCGCTGGAACGCGCTGGGAGTGTCGCTGGAAACGCGTGCTGCGGTGAGCCTGGCCGGGCCGCTGGCGGGATTTCTGGCCGCCGTGGCTTGCGCCGCGCTGTGGTGGCAGACGGGCGACCCATTCTGGGGCGCGCTGGCGCGCGTGGGTGCGATTCTGAATCTGCTGAATCTGATTCCGGTCTGGGTGCTGGATGGCGGGCAGGCGGCGCTGGCCTTGAGCAAAGCGGAACGCATCGCGCTTCTCATCGCTAGTGTTGCTCTGGGGCTTGCGCTGAAGCAGAATATGTTTTTTCTGGTGGCGCTGGGGGCGGGGTATCGAGCGTTCTTCGCAAAAGATTTGCCGGCGCAACCGAGCCGATTCATCACGGTCTACTTTATTGCCGTGCTTACGGCGCTGGGCGTGATTGTCCGGCTGATGCCTGGGCAGGGACTGGGACTAAACTGATTTGAGTGTAGGGCGAGTGTGTCGTCGCGCAAGGAGTGCATGATGAAGATTCGCGATGAACGGTTCTGTTTTGTTTTCTATTATGCCCTCATCGTTTTGCTGGCCGCGTTCTGCGTCGCGCCCACGGTCTTCGCTGGGGAAGCACAGTGGGTGGAAGTGCGGTCGCCGAATTTTTCAGTGATTACCGACGCTGGCGAGAAGCGGGGCCGTGAAGTGGCCATGCGCTTCGAGCAAATGCGCGGAGTTTTCGGTGCACTGATGACCAAGGCGAACGTAAACCTTCCCGTTCCGCTGCAGATTGTCGCGTTCCGCAACACGAAAGAAATGCGGCAAGTTGCGCCGCTGTTCAACGGCAAACCTACTCAATTGGCCGGGCTGTTTCAAGGGGGCGGCGACCGCAGCTTCATCATGCTCGACATGTCGGTAGAGAATCCGTGGGCCGTGGTGTTCCACGAGTACGCGCATCAATTGATGAACGGCAATCTGCAAGGGGAATTGCCGCCATGGTTTGAAGAAGGCTTTGCAGTGTATTTCTCAAGCATCGACGTGGATGGCAAGGAAGCGCGAGTGGGAAAGATTAGGAACGACGACTACGTGATTCTGCAGCAACTGGGGACGATGAGGATCGCGGATCTGTTCAAGGTGCGGCAGAATTCTTCGACTTACAACGAGAGTGGCGACCATCGCACCACGTTTTACGCCGAGTCGGGAATGCTGATGCATTACCTCTACGACAATCAGCTTGTACCCAAGGTAGCTGTTTATTTTGACTTGGAAGAAAACAAGCACTTGCCCGTCGAGGAGGCCATTCAACGGGCCTTCGGGATGAGCGCCGCGCAGTTCGACCGGGCTTTGAGCAGCTACATCAGCAGCGGGCGCTACAAGTATTATGCAATTCCCACTCCAGCCAGCATTTCGTCGAACAACTATACGGCTACGCCTTTGAGCACCGCGGCCGGCAATGCCGTACTGGCCGATATCCATCTGCACTCGCCTGACTATCGGGAGCGAGCGGTGAGCGAGTTTCTGGACGTGTTGAAGTCGGATCCGAAGAATGCGGCGGCGTGCCGTGGTTTAGGTTATGCGTATTTGCAGAAGCAGGATTTCACGCAGGCAGCGGAATATTTTAAGCAAGCGTCAGAGCTGGACTCGAAGGACCCGCGAGTTCACTACTACAGCGCGCTGTTGCTGACTCGTGAAAACGGATTTAGCGTTGGGGCCGATCTGCCCACAATGACAAAGGAATTGGAGACTTCCATCAGCCTGGATCCGGGTTTCGCGGATTCTTACGCGCTGCTGGCGTTTGCGCAATCTGCTTCGGGCGACCCGGCCAAAGCGATTACAACGATGCAGAAGGCTCTGGCGATCAGCCCGCGCAACGAGTCTTACCTGTTCAATCTGGCCAACATTTATTTGACGAACCGGCAGCCGGAGCAGGCGATCGCATTGCTGCAATCGCTCAGAAGCAGCAGCAATCCTGAGGTCGCGTCGCATGCGTCGGCGGCACTGGCCCAGGCGGAGCAGTTCCGCTCGATGGTGCAGGATGGAACAGCAGTCTATCGTCCAGGCAAAATGGTGCAGCGCGAAACCAGTTCGGATAGCGCGGAGAATGCGACCGCGATTTCACCTGGGCCACCGGCTACGATGCCGAGAAATTCAGGCGCGACAAAGTATGTCCGCGGTGTGCTGACCAATGTGGATTGCTCGACACCGCCGCTGGCTACTCTGACGGTGGTGTCTGGAGCGAAGACTTTGAAAATGAAAGTGGCAGACACGAACCACATCGTCCTGATCGGAGCCGATGCCTTTTCGTGTTCGTGGAACAAGCAGAAGGTCGCGCTGAACTATCGTGAAACGTCGGAAGGTGAGGGGAATGTGGTTTCGCTGGAAGTGCAATAGCTGGTGCAATAAGAAGAACGCGAAATAGGAGAATCTTAATAAATCTCTTTTATGGGTTCGATCAGCTTTTTTGATTGTCGGAGACTACGCACTCGCGTTATTCTTCTCGGTTGAAGCCCAACCATTTCAATTGCCTGTATTCATGCGGTTGCTTGCCGACATCATTTTGCTGACATAAGAGACGGAAGGATATCCATGCCCAACGAATTGCGTAATTTCCTGGCACTCACCTACGAAGAACTGGAAGACCTGAATCTGGAGGCGAAGGAGCAGCGCCGGAACCGGGAGCCGATTGACAAGGTGCAGGAGAAGCGGTTGAAGTATTTGACCGACGAGAAGCGGATCAAGGCTGTGACCGTGCTGTTCAGCGATCTTGAAGGCCGGCTGCACATGCTGGATTACGACAAGAAATTCCTGATCAAGAGCTGGGACAACCTGACGTTCGACGGTTCTTCGATTCGCGGCTTCACGGCGCAGCGGGAGAGCGATCTGCGTCTGGGGATCGACTGGGCGGCGTTCTACTGGGGTCCGGCGGACGTGTTTGGGGCTGGGAAAGTGCTGGTCTTCGGTGAAGTGATCGACAAGGGCGGGACGGCATATTCGGGTGACATTCGCGGCGTGCTGAAGAACTACGCCGACGTTTTGCACGAGAAGAAAGGATACACGCTCAACGCTGCGAACGAAATTGAAGGATTTCTGTTCAACGGCGCCGATGCCGAGCGCCGTTATAACGAAACGGGCAAGTTTGAGTACGTTAATACCGGCGGGTACTATCACTCGCTGCCGGGCGATCCGCTGCGCACGTTCATTGATACAACTGCGGAAGTGCAGCGCGCGATGGGCTTCCAAAATGAGAAAGATCATCCGGAAGTTGCGCCTTCGCAATTTGAAATCAATTACGGTTATGGCGAGGTTGTGGCGGCGGCCGACCAGATTCAGCTCTACAAGCTGATCTGCCGGCAAGTGGCGACGCACATGGGTCTCACCGCGTCGTTCCTGCCCAAACCGGTGGTTGGCGTGAACGGCAGCGGCATGCATACCAACGTTTCAATCAGCGACGGCAGCAAGAATTTGTTCTGGGATGCCAAGGGCGAGGAGAAACTCAGCAAGATGGGATGGGCGTTTGTCGACCGCATTCTCACGCACGGCAATGACATATGCCTGCTGTTGAATCCGAGCGTGAATGCTTATCGCCGTCTCGACCCGCATTTCGAGGCGCCGAATCAGATCAAGGCTTCGGCGGTTGATCGTGGATCGATGATTCGCATCCCGATCGGCAACGAGAAAAGCATGCGCGTAGAAGTGCGCTCGGTGGCTCCCGACGCGAATCCATATCTGGTGATGCTGGGGATCTTCAAGACGGGCATCGACGGCGAAACTTCGAAGATCAAGAACTTGCGTCAGGCGGAACGCTACTTACCAGACAACATTTACGATGCGCTGGCAAACTTCCGTAAAGCTGAGTGGACTACGAAACTTCTCGGCGAGGACGTGAAGGGGCGCTACGCAGACCTGAAGCAGGCTGCGGCCGATCGGTGCGCGCGATCTCTCGGAACTTTTGTTAAAGCTCCGGAAGTACAGTTTCATCATGAGGTCTACAACCAGTTCTTGTGGAATCAGTTTTAGATTCCCGTGCTCCCGACGTATAAAACGCCCTGGCCGCTGGCCAGGGCGTTTGTGTTCAAGAAAAAATACAGGCGTTCCTTGGTTCAACGCTTGAGGTCTTGGGCAAGTTCGGCGGCTTATAGTCTGGATCGAGCTTAAGTTTCTCGGCCACCGTTTCGTGCAGAACGGAACCCTCAGGAATCTCGCGGCGCGCACCCAACGGAATACGACATTTTTTCTTCTTCGTTGCGAAATCGTAATAAGAGTGTGGGAGAAATTCCAGAATCCACCAGAAATTCTTCAGCGAGATATTGATCTTCTGCGCCGGGTCGGTTGGGAACGGCGGAGGAGGCGGAACCCTTCCCAGTACTTGATTGGCTTTCTCCGGATTGACCAAAAGTCCAAGCGGAACTGCTTCGCAGAGCATCCACTCCAGCGCGATCTGCGATAGCCCGCTCAGCGCTGGCGCGTAAGAGCCACCGACGTCGGAGTGCACTCCGGCGAACCAAACTTGCTTCAGACTATTTTGGCTGGGAAGCTTATCGCCCCACAAGTTGTTTCGAAAATAACAGCGGCGCTCATCGATCGAAACCGCGTGACGGCCGTTGCCCATTTCTGGATTCTGCGCGGTATAAGGAAGTTTAAGCGGATCCCAGATCCATCCCACCGAGCTGACCGTGTCCCAAACTCCCACTAAATGCAGCGGGCAGGGGCGGCAGAATGTCGCTTTAAAACCGTCGGCCACCTTGAGGGTTTGAGTCATTCCCGCAGCGGCGCGGGTCTTCCTCGCGTACATTCGGATGATATAAGGAATCAGACCGTCGTTGCCGGGACACAGCAATCCGTACATATGCAGCACGCCGGCAAGCGCCCGCACTGTGTACGCGCCGCGGCTGAAACCAAACAGATAGACGTTGTCTCCATCTTCATAGACATCCATCAGGTACCGGTACGCGTCGCTGACGTTGTCCAGCAATCCCGCTCCAAAGGCAAGTCCCATCACTGTCGACCAAAGTTCGCTGACATTGTTACGTGAGGTAGGCGAACCCATGGTGCCCACGCCAGGATGGTAATAGCCGACCTGTTGCTTACCATCGATGATCAGGACGCTATAGAGCTTCACGACATTCGAGTTGTTGTCGCCGAACTGGTTTCCGGTTCCGTCGCAGCAGACAACTATATTCTTGGCCACCGTAACCTCCTAAAGAAGAACGGGCGAGGCCCCAACCTTGCAACTTGAGGTTGTAAAGGAAAAGGACTTTATCACAAACAAGGAGACATTTGGCAGCAGAATCAGGTTCTGTTCCGGTTTCGTAACGGCTTGGAATGGGGACAAGAAACAGTCCCTCCCCTGCGTGGCACACGCGCGGAGAAGAGACCCCCTGTATCGATTTCACAGAAGGCGCGCTTAGCGCGGCGGCAAGCCCTCGTTCAAACTAAAGACTGTGCCAAGGGCGAAGTGGCCTTTGGTAGCATCACCGAAAATGTAGGTCGAGCCCCAGAAGGTGCCATCCGTCGCCTGAATAAGCTGGGACGGCCAACCTCCCACCGATGACGTTGTGCCGAAGGGCGAGATGGTTTGCAGCAACGATCCATCGGTCGGCGAAAGCGAGATAATGTTGCCGTAGCCACCGGTGCTGCTGCCGTTAAAATTGGCGACCCAGAAGTTGCCGTCGCTGGCGAGCAGCAAGCCATCCGGGCTGCCGCCGCCGTCAATGGTGTTGTAGAAGGGGAAAATCGTAAGATTGCTGCCGTTCGGTTCCACTTCGAACAGGCTCACGCCGTTGACGCCATAAATAAAGTAGAACCCGTAAAAATTTCCGTTCGGGCCAAGGGCTAACCCGCTTCCAGCGGAAAGCGTCGGAAAGTTCAGCGGGGCCGTGGTCATTACTCCAGTTGCGGGCGTGTAGTTAAACAGGAACTTGCCCGCGGGCGCAGAAGACTGTCCGTAGAAAGTGCCGTTGGAACCAACGGTGAGGTTGGAGGGATATTCCCCGCCGGAGGTGGAACTGAAATTGAAAACAACCTCGTAGGCGCCGGATGACGGGGTAACCCGGAAGAGGGTACCAACATAGTTGGCGCCGCCGGAGGTGGTGGTGCCGTACAGATTGCCGTCAGTCCCGAGGACCATGGCGGAGGGCCCATTTCCATCGGAGCAGTCGGTTTGGGAGCAGAATTTGTGCACCAACTGAAATCCGGTTCCGGTCCTGCTTACCCGGAACAGCACGCCATAGCCGCAGTCGCCATCGCAGCCATCTACCCCGCCGTAGGTAGTTTCGCCGTAAAGATTTCCATCCGGGCCTTCGATCAGGGCGCCGGGCAGGTCGCCGTCCGGAAAATTTTTATTAACTCCCGGCGTGAAAGTGTGCAGCACGGTAAACTTGCCGGCAGGTGTGAGCGAGAATACATTTCCTCCAGTGACCAAGCTGGTTTCCCACGTAGTAATCTGGGCTGCGCCGTAAAAATTGCCATCGGAGCCGAGGATCAGAGAATCTGTGCGACCGCCATTGGGGCAGGGGCCTAATCCGCTGCCGTTGCAGATGAAGGTGTAGACCGGAACTGGCGCTGAGTTTCCCGCGTGGGCCAAACTGGCGAACAGCGCGAAAAGAACGGCGAGCACGAAATTTCCTCTCATGACTACCTCGTTAAGCAGGCCATTACGCCCGCCATTGTAACCGCCCTTATATCCCGGGAGGGCACCAAAGTTGTCATGAATATGTAAAAACTAACGACCACCCCGGCAGCCCAGTTTACCGTGGCGGCAAGCCGGCGTTAAAGCTGAAGACCGCGCCGTCGGCAAAGTGACCCGATCCAGTGACTGCCCCACCGGCGGCCACTCCCCACAGCGTCCCGTCTGCGCCTTGGATCATCTGGGCCGGACCGAACACCGACGAACTGAACGGCGTCAGAGTCTGCACCACCGTGCCGGTGGAAGGCGAAAGCGCCACGAGGTCTCCGTCGGCGCTGCCGCTCGCGGTACTTTGAGGAAACCAGAAGTTGCCGTCGGTAGCCAGCAGCAGTTCAGGACCAACGCCGGAAGAAACGGGAGGGAAAAGCTGGAAACCCTCGCCGCTCGGTTCTACTTCGAAGAGCCCGGTGTCGGTGGACGCGTACACGGTATAAAAGCCATACAAGTTGCCGTTCGTGCCAAAAGAGAGCACGTTCGTAGCGAAGCATGCAAAGCCAGGACACCCCGGAGGGAAACTGAAGGGCAACGTAACCGAAGTCAAGCTAGTGGTGGCTGGAGTGAAATGAAAAAGGCTTCCGCCTTCGATCGTAAGGCCGTAGAAAGTACCATCGGAAGCCGGAGTCAGGCCGCCCGGAAACCCGCCACCACTCGAAGAGCCGAAGTTGAAGACCACCTTGTATGCACCTGAGGAGGGAGTGACGCGGAAGATCGTGCCGCAACCACCTGACGCGCAACCCACGCCGCCTCCGCCCTCGAGAGTCGCCCCATAGATGTTGTTGTCCGATCCCACCACCAAACCGCCTGCGGGGTAGGACCCGTCAGTACACACATAGAGATCCACGGAACAGAACTTATGGATAACCTGGAAACCCGATCCACTTTTGTTGATGCGGAACAGAACCCCATAGCCATAAAATTGCCCCCCATAGTTGATGCCGCCGATCGCCGTCAGGCCGTAGAGCTTGCCGTCGGGGCCCTCGGTAAGCGTAACTGGGCCGGCCCCGTTGGCGAATTTACCATTCGATCCTGGAACGAAAGTATGCAGCAGAGTAAACGTGCCGGCGGGCGTCAGCGAAAATACTGTGCCTCCAAAGACCGTTTGACCTCCTGCCTTGTCCCCGGAATTGGCGGTGGTTCCGTAGAAATTGCCGTCGGTAGCCTGGATGAGAGAATTGGGAACGCCACCATTAGGACAGGGTCCTGTCTTCTTGCCGGTGCAGACGAAGGTATAAGCGGCAACCGCTTCTTGGCCGACTCCAAAGGCAGTACTCGCCAGCAGCGCGAACAGAATAGCGAAGGCGGACGTTGCTTTCATAGAAATACTCTCCTGGGACTGCGAGTCTGTGCAGGGGCGAACGCGCGGCATTTATATCCGAGGGGAGGGGTGCAGTTGTCATGGGAATGTAAAAAAGGGGGAAAAATGCAAAGGTGGCATCCGAACCCGACACACGCTAACTAGGGCGCGTATCGGGCTAGTGTGCTAGATTCAGAAGCTTCATGGACGCCGCTCCCACAATCTCAACCCAAGGCTTGACCCGCCGTTTCGGAGAATTGATCGCCGTCGATGGCATCGACCTGCGCGTGGCACCGGGACAATTTTTCGGCTTTCTCGGTCCCAACGGCGCCGGAAAATCGACGACCATCAAGATGCTTACCGGTCTGCTGGCCCCCAGTTCGGGGCGTATCGAGATCCTCGGGCTGGACCTGGAGAAGAATCCTGTCGAAGTGAAGCGGCAAATCGGCGTTGTGCCAGAAGGCATGGCGCTATTCGGGCGGTTGACCGGATCGGAGTTTCTGAATTTTGCGGGACGCATGTACGGACTCGATCGCGAGACTGCGGCCAAGCGAGCTGCCGAACTGCTCGACTTCATGCAGCTCGCCGACCAGCCGAAGAAGTTGGTCACCGACTATTCGCACGGCATGCAAAAAAAGTTGGCCATGGCCGCGGCTGTGATTCATGGTCCGAAGGTATTGTTTCTCGACGAGCCGTTCGAAGGCGTAGATGCTATCGCGGCTGGAACGCTGAAGGCGATGCTGCAAGGCATGATCGCGCGCGGAGCTACGATTTTTCTGACCTCGCATGTGCTGGAAATTGTGGAGCGGTTGTGCAGTCACGTCGCCATCATTCATCGAGGGCGCCTTGTCGCGCAGGGGTCGCTGGAGGAGTTGCGCGCCGGTGTTGAAGCGCAGACGCATGCGGGCGGAGCGGGCGAAGGGGCAACACAATCTGGCGAAAAGCTGACGCTGGAACAGATTTTCCTGCGCACCGTCGGCGGCTCGCGCCCCACCGAGCAGGAGCTTTCGTGGCTGGGGTAAACCTGTGACGGATCATGACTGAAGATAGCGCTACCCTCCACAGACGTAGCCAACTGTCAGCCGTTGCCTGGCTGCGCTGGCGGCTTTTCGTGAACTCGCTGCGCAGCACGCGGGGCATGCTAGAGCTGGTCTCGCGAATTATGGTGTCATTTGCGATCGCCGTGGCAGGATTTGGCGGCGCTTTCGGAATGGGCATCGCGGCTTATTTTGCGATCTCCGCGGGCAAGCCCGAGATGATTGCACTCCCGCTGTGGTTCGTGTCTATCTTCTGGCAACTCTTCCCTGTCATGGCGACGGCCTTCACCAACAATCCGGATTCCTCCGATCTGCTGCGCTTTCCTCTGAGTTACAGCTCGTATTTCCTGGTACGGGTGGCTTATAGCATGTTCGACCTGGCCACCGCTTTGGGCGGCCTTTGGTCGTTTGGAATTTTGATGGGCGTGGGTTTTGCGAAGCCGGAGTTGCTGCCATGGGCTGGGCTGGTTCTGCTGGCGTTCGCCGCCTTCAACCTCCTGTTGATGCAGATGATATTTGCCTGGGTGGAGCGCTGGCTCGCGCAACGCCGCACGCGCGAGGTCATGGGCATTCTGTTTGTGCTTTTGATGCTGAGTATCCAGTTGATCGGGCCGCTCGTACGGCATTTCGAGAGGCGGTCCGGACCGGGCACACACGAATCATTTCAGCGGTATATCGACATTCTCACTCCAGTGCAGGGCATTCTTCCGCCGGGGCTCGCCGCCGATGCCATCGCGCAGGCTGTGTTTTCGCGATTCATGACGGGATTCAGTTCGCTGGCGCTGTTGTGCGCTTTTGTGCTGGTGACTGGCTACTGCCTGCACGTGCGGTTGCGGGCGCAGTACCGCGGCGAGAATTTGAGCGAGGTTGCGGCCGCGTCGGTTGTGCCGCAAGAGAAAGACAGGTCGCTCCGGTTGGGATGGAATCTGCCTGGGTTCAGTGCTGCCGTGGCCGCGGTGTTTGAAAAAGAAATTCGCTATCTGCTTCGCAGCGGTCCCATGCTGATCTCGCTGATCGCGCCGCTTTTCGTGTTGTTCGTCTTTCGCTTCGGAGCAATGAACTCTGCGCGGCACTCAGGAGTTTTTCTTTCGCGCGCGCCCGACATGGCATTTCCCGCGGCTGTGGGATACACGCTGTTGATGCTGACGAATCTCGCTTACAACAATTTTGGCGGAGACGCAGGCGGCATTCAGTTCTTCTATGCGTCCCCGGTAAGATTTCGCGAAATTGTATTGGCGAAGAATCTCACCCATGCCGGCATTCTGACGATAGAAGTAGTCTTCGCGTGGATTGCGGTCAGCTTCCTCTATGGACGGCCCGCACTTGACGTCACCATCGCCGCGCTAGCGGGCTTGCTGTTCGCCGCGCCGATCAACTTTTCCGCCGGTAATCTGCTCTCGCTTTACGCTCCAAAGAAATTGGACTACTCCTCGTTCGGCCGTCAGCGCGCCTCGCAGACAACGGTGCTGATCAGCTTAGGAGTGCAGGTTTTCGTCGTCGGCGTGGGAGTCGGCGCGTTTTGGATCGCGCGGCTTTACGGCAATTTCTGGATCGCGACCTTGATTTTGTCCGTACTGTCCGCGATTTCGCTCTCGGCCTACGCCATGATTCTTAACCGAGTGGATGGTTTGGCATTGCAGCGGCGCGAGACCCTGGTTGCCGAACTCTGCCGCGCGTAGAGTTCCTCCGAAGTCCCCAATTCATGTTGAGGGTTGCACAAAGGGTACGGTGAACCCTAGAATGCAGTGCTCGCTCGCGAGCCAACCGTTTCTCACCCTGGAGGCAACATTGAAAACAAGAGCAACCGTATTAACGCTGGTAATGCTGTTTATCGGTCTGAGCATTTGTTTCGCGCAAAACCCAAACATGGGGACCTGGAAGCTGAACGACGCCAAATCCAAAATACCCGCGGGAGCTTCGAAAAACACGATGGTAAAATACGAGGCCGCCGGCGACAAAATTAAAGCCACGGTGGATGGCGTTGATGGCCAGGGCAAGCCCACCCACAATGTGTGGACAGGCAAATTCGACGGCAAGGATTATCCCGTAACCGGCGACCCGACCTCAGACACGCGCTCCATCAAGCAGGTCGATGACCATCATCTGGAGTTAACCGTTAAGAAGGGCGGCAAAGTTACGATTACTGGGACGATCGTACTTTCACCCGACGGCAAGAGCCGCACGCTCACCGCGTCTGGAATGGATTCGATGGGCATGAAGATGGAGAGCGTTTCGGTCTACGACAAGCAGTAAGGAATTCGCTAAGCCAGCGCAGAAGTGGCCAGTACGCGGCGGAGCATTTGATCGAACTGCCCGCCGCTCGCTGGCCATTATCATTTCTTTTCCGGATTCGCCAGAAACCGGTAGCCCACGCCGCGCACCGTGAGTAGGTGCCGGGGTTGCGCGGGATCGTCTTCGATATAGCGCCGCAGGCGGACCATGAAGTTGTCGATGGCGCGCGTATCTGTATCTTCATGCAGGCCCCAGACCTCTTCGAGAATCTGCTTGCGGGAAACTATTCGCCCGTCGTTGCGAACCAAGTGGCGCAGCAGTTCCGATTCCATCAGCGTGAGGTGAACCACGTTGCCGGCGGTGCGCAGTTCAAGCGTGCCAAAGTCGATAGTTTTGCCGTTGAAGGAAAATGTTCCGAAGTCGGTGACGCTGCGCGGGTCCGACTCAGAATTAACAACCGCGTCTGAGTTCGCCGCGGGCTGCCCTGCCCGCATCCACTGGCTCCGCCGCAGCAAACCCTGCAAGCGCGCCAGCAGGATCGACAGATCGAAAGGTTTAGGCAGATAATCGTCGGCGCCAGCGGCGAAGCCCTTCAACACATCTTCAGGACTGCCGCGCGCCGTCAGCATCAACACCGGCACATAATTCCGCGCCGCGCGCAATTCCGAAACCACGCGGAAGCCATCTTTGCCGGGCAGCATGATGTCGAGCACGATGGCATCGAAGTTTTCTTTCTTATCGAGTAAGAGCTGCGTGGCCTCTTCGCCGTCGCCGACGACCTCGGCGGAATAACCTTCGGCCTCCAGATTGAAGCGCAATCCCTGCGCCAGGTGCGCCTCATCTTCCACCACCAGAACGCGGCTCATGCCCTCGACCTCATGACAAAGACCTCATAACCTCGACCTCATAACGAAGACCTCGGCAGTTCCATGGTAATGGTGGTGCCCTGGCCTTCGCCGGCGCTTTCCGCGAATACTTTGCCGCCGTGCTTTTGCGCAATCGACTTCACAATGAACAGGCCCAGCCCGGTTCCCTTGACATGCGCAAGCGAGCGGTGGGTGACGCGATAGAAGCGCTTGAAGATGCTCTTCATGTCATCGGGAGCAATGCCGACTCCGTGATCCTGCACGCTCAGCACAATTCGTTTCTCGTCGGGCATGTTCAGGTGCACATGCACATCCACGTGATCGCCGGAATACTTGATGGCATTGTCGAGAACGTTGAAGACGGCGGTGCGAAGATCCTCGCCGCTGCCGAGCACGCGCATGGCTGTGCCATTCTTCGCCGCTTCTTCGTAGCGAAGTGCCTCAAGCGGCAGATGATGGCGGGTGCGTGCAGCATCCATGGATTCGCGAACGACTTGGCGAAAATCGACTGCAGACTTTTCGCGGCCAGCTCTTTTGTCTCCGGCGCGGCCAGCGCGCAGAACTTGTTCCACAGTCTCCGTGAGGCGGTCGGTGTCGCTGAGCATCAGGCGGTAGAACTCCTGCTTCTGCGCTTCCGGCAGGTCGCGGCGCTGCAACGTCTCAAGATGCAGGCGGATGGAGGCGACCGGCGTTTTCAGTTCGTGAGTAACGGCGTTGATGAAGCTGTCGTGCTGCTCGCTGCGGCGAATCTCACGCAGCAGAAATGTTGTGTTCACGATCATGCCCGCGATGATCAAGGCGAAAAAGATGATGCCGAAAAACAGAAGCACGCCCTCGCGCCAGTTGAGAATGATCCATCCAACATTGAGGGCAACTGCCAGCGCCACCAGGGTGATGCCCAGGAAGAGGAAGAAGACGATGGTTCCGCGGCGGCTCGTGATGCGCATGGCGTCAGGGTGATTTTACCGCGTTCGCGGTCGAGGGTTACTAAAAGGGGCGTCAGGGGCTTTGATAGTTCGTACAGGCGCGATGCATGCGCCCGCGCATAGCTACATCCGCGACTTCAACAGTCGCCTCGTTGCTTCGCAGTCGTTGTTTGGTTTCAGATTGTCGCTGCTTAGTGAATCGTAACACTGCGGGAAGTCATCGTCGTCTTTGTTCCTAGGAGGGCGCGCATATTGAAGCGCTGCTTTCCCGCTCTTATCGCGTGCATTGACGTTTGCACCGTTGTCCAGCAGGAACCTGACTTTGGACACGTGTCCCTTCTCTGCCGCGGCCATCAATGCTGTCTGTCCGTCTTCGTCGGCGGCATTTACGTCGGCACCAGCATCGATCAATTCCTGAAGGAATGAAGGGTCGTCATGGTTCGGTTGACCCGCAGCCACGATCAGCGGTGTTTTGCCCGTCTTTGAGCGTGCATTAGCAGCCGCACCCCGTGCGAGTAGCTCTTTCGTAATGAAGTGCGAGGAGACGCCCCAGGGCTCTCTGTATATGAACCCCTCGGCGGACATCAATGGGGTCCAGCCCTCCGAATCCGGCAAGTTCGGATTCGCGCCCGAGTCGAGTAGAAGTCTCGTTATCTGCGCCCCCTCGGGATAGCCCCTCCCTGCCGCCAGTATAAGGGGACTGTTCCCTATCTCATTTATGGTGGAGTGCTTTGAAAGAAGCAATTTAACGAGCTCGACGTTGTCCTGCTCAATTGCTTTCAAGAGCGGCGTCTGGCCCACTTGACCTTCAGCCAGCTCAAATGCCGTCCGATAGCAGCCGGTGTCTTTTAGTTGAAGAGGCAGGGAGGTCCTACCGATAGACTGCTTCACATCGATGACGAGCTTCGTGGCCTCAGCGACTCCGGTGATGGACCTCATTCCGCCAGCAATGGTCATTATGTAGGTGCCGTCTGGCACGTTGCTGATGAAGAATGAGCCGTCGCTATCCGAAACCGTTCGATATTCACCATCGGAAAGAACACTTCTTAACGTTATGTCAACACCGGGATAGGCGGTTTCCACTGGGTGAATGATGTCCATCAACTTGCTGCCTGAATTTCCGGGAGCGGACCCGGTAAGCGTACCTGCCACTTGGCTGGTTTGATATGACCAATCCGCCCACTGAAAATCTAAGCGTCTCTTCGTCTTGGCATCGGGAACGGCGACCACCTCAATCCATTCCCTGCCCGCCTCAATGTCTTCGTGTGCGGCTGTGAGATAGTATCGCCCCACCGTCAGTCTCCGAATGAGGACGGTTCCATTTTCATCAGTCGTAGCAGTTAACACTGGTTCAATGCTTTTTTCGGGAACAACCTGCACCCTCATTCCCGCGATAGGTTTGTCGCGATGCGTGACGACAATCGTTAGTTCGGGCGAAACCTGTCGCAATTCCAAGGCCTTCGGCTCGCACCCGAATGCCGCTTGCACTGCGCACATTGCAAACAGGCAAATTCGCGAGATTACGACTTTCATGCCTCGGAGTTTACGCCGGCCAAGGGCCACAAATCCACCTGAATAACCAGCAGAATCAGGGCGAAATGAAAAACCCGCCGGAAAGGCGGGTTCATATCCAAATCAACCGGTACAGTCGCCCGGCGCCTAGTCCCCGGCAGCCGCACCCTCAGCCAGAGCACCAGTAATCAAGTGCCCGTTCGGAGTAGGAACCAAGCCTTTTTCCAGATCAGCCAGCCGTACACGCTTGATGTCCCAGGCCAAGCCGAGCTGCTTCAGCGCCCAAATGCCGTACCAGTTGACGTCGACTTCATACCAAGTGAAGCCGTGCTGCGCCGCAGTCGGGTGCGCGTGATGATTGTTGTGCCAGCCTTCGCCGAACGTCAGCACAGCGACCCACCAGCTATTGGTGGAAAGATCGCGCGTGGCAAAACGGCGCGTGCCCCAGGAGTGCGTTGCCGAATTGACCAGCCAGGTAGCGTGCAGGCCAACCACCGTGCGCACGAAGATGCCCCACATCAGAAATGGCAATCCGCCGATCGCCAGCAGGATGACGCCCAGCACGATCATGGGTACATAGTGATACTTGGTAATCCAAACATGGAATTTATCTTTGGCGAGATCGGGAACGTAGCGAGCCAGCGTGGTCGTGTCATGGTGCATCGACTTGCCCATGAGAATCCAGCCCATGTGCGCCCACCATTTGCCTTCGATGGGCGAATGCGGATCGCCGTCTAAGTCAGAATATTGATGGTGAATGCGGTGCGTGGCGACCCAGAAAATCGGTCCGCCTTCGAGGGCGAGCGTGGCGCAAACCGTCAGGAAATACTCGACCCACTTCGGCGTCTTGTAGCCGCGGTGCGTGAGCAGGCGGTGATAGCTCATGCCGATGCCGAGGCTGCCCGAAACCCACCACAAGAACATAGCGACGAATAGCGCCTTCCATGTAAAGAAGAAAAGTGCCGCCACTGCGCCAATGTGAAACAGCGCCATGAATACTGCGGTCACCCAGTTGATTTCACCTTTTGCAGCTTGTCGTTTTTCCAGGCTTTCCAGTTGCATTTCCAATGTGAGCCCCATTTGCTGGTCTTGAGTTCTCTGCCGCACATATCTAAGCTATCAAGAGAATCGGGTAGACACTGTAATACTTGTGTAATAGCGGAATTCAGCGGCATTACGGAAGTTACTGGAATGGGGAAAGATGCAAAATGGGCGCCACTGAGGCCCCTGGCAGCGGCAAGCTGCAGCGCCCCAAAACTAGAAGAACCGGGTCACGCCTTCTTTGAGCACGAATACCCGGTCTTCGATGCCAGCTGCGCGTGCCTCTTGCTCGAGCAATTGCAGCGGTTCATCCACCGGCTCGTGCGAAAGCCGGAAGGTTCCATAGTGCATGGGGACCATCCAGCGCGCGTTCAGGTCAAGAAATGCTCGGGTGGCGTCGGCGGGATTGGTATGCACATTGCGAAAGGTCGGCGGGTTGTAAGCGCCGATCGGGAGCAAAGCCAGTTCTGGCGAAAGCCGCTTCCCGATCTCGCCGAAGCCCGCAAAGTAAGCCGTGTCTCCCGCGTGATAAACAGAGTGTTTTCCTGCCCGCAGAACATAGCCGCCGTAACCGCGGTGCGAATCCTTAAGAATTCGCGCTCCCCAATGTTGGGAAGGAACGTGCGTTACCGACAAGCTGCCGTGCCGCGAACTCTTCCACCAGTCAAGCTCGATAATTTCTGAGAAGCCCAGATCGGAGATTAGATCCGTCACATGGCTTGGAATAATAATGGCCGGAGCAGTTCCTCGCGTGCGGAGATTGTTCTGCACGATGGCGCGCAAAGACGGCCGGTGCAAATGGTCGAAGTGCGCATGCGTCACCAGCACCAGATCAATGGCCGGCAAGTCTCGAACTCGCAGCCCCGGACGCCGCAACCGCTTCAGCACAAAAAGCCAGCGCGCGAAGTTAGGGTCGATCATCACGCTCTTTCCGCCCATCTGCACGAAGAAACTGGAATGGCCGATGAAGGTCACACCCAACTCGCCGTTCGAGGCAAGACGCGGGATATGCGTCTCACCGCATAGCGGAGTCACGGCGGAATGGCGCACCAGTCGCCCGAACTGCGAGGCGCGTTTGCGGAGGGCCCGATTGCGAAGCGTTTGCTCGATCATCCTAAGCTGGTCTACTAATTGGATGAATGCTGCAAGATGCTGGTTCTATTTTAGTTCACTCCCGCCTGGGAAGGACGTAATTCCGCCGGTTCGCATGTAAAGTTTTTTCATTCGTTTGCCGGACTGAAGCGGCACAAAGTTAGAAAGGTTAAATGAAAACCGCCGGCATCCGGAGTGCCGGCGGCGAGGTCGCAGCAGAAATTTTACTGCCCTGAGGTATTCACGATCCAACGCGAGCGCGGAATTTCCCTCTTGCCTTCGTCGTCGTAATAGAAATGCATTTCGTGATCGGACTTCGCGCCAGCCACTGGCTTATCCCCGAGTCCGCTGAAGGTCGGCTCGCTCCCCGGCGCGGGCAGCGCCGTCTTTGTCGTGTACATCGCTTCTGCCAGCGTGCTTCCGGTCGGCGCTTGCGCCACCGCGAACACGCCGAAAGGATTGCCGTTCACGTACGACACGCCAATGTAATCCGCGACCATGGGTCCGTTATCAGAAACCGGCAGCCAGGCCAGCTTCATGGGTCCAGCAAGTTTCGTTCCCGCAGTCCACGTTGAGCCGCCGTTGGTTGAAGTGGTGTAGCCCACTTCCAGGTTGCAGGTGCTCGCGGTGCAACTCGCCGTTGGATAGTAGTAGTAAACAATCGTCATGTGAGCAGTAGTGCCCGAAGTCGCCGGATCAATGCCGATGCCCGGAAGGAAGTGATCCACTGTGCTCGTAGTCGCGTCGATCGGAATGCGAGCCACTGCGCTCCAGGTCGTTCCGTTCGAAGACGTACTCATCACGATATCGTTTTCTTTGCAACCGGTGCGAAAGCGGCAATCGGACCACACCACATACACAGTGCCAGCGCCGTCGATCCCTACAGAAGGCAGATCGGGATTGCGAATTCCCCCTGCCACCAGATGACTCTGAATGCTGGCAATCGCCTGGCTCTTGCCCCACGTAGAGCCTCCGTTGCTGGAGTTGAACACGTCGATGCCGCCGCCCTGAAACGGCACAATCACGGTTCCATTGGGCTGCACCACCGGCTCACCGCCAAGTCCGCCGGCGTGGTCGGAGGAAGACTGCCCCGCGCTCCAGGTCTGTCCGCCGTCGCTCGACACGCTCATCAGAACATCACCCGTGCCGTATGCCTGGTCCCATTCTGTATAGCAATTTCCATAGTAAGGACTAGTCGTGGTGTTGTCGCACACGGTCCAGTTCTTGTCGTCGAGGTGAGTCTTGTCGATATTGATTGGGCTACCCCAACTCAATCCATCGGTCGAACGGCTCACCGCCACATCGCCGATATAGCGCGCGGCGCTGCTTAAACCGACCAGCGGCAGCGTCGAAATCAGCCACTGCCCGTGCTTCGCGTCATAAGCCACAGAGGGGTCCGCAGCCGCGCCATAGGTTCCACCTTCATAGTTCACAGTGAGCCCTGGGAGACTGCCATACTTCCAAGTCACTCCACCATTGGTCGAAGTCGAAAAGCCCACATCGGCGCTGCCCCAGCCGATCGAGCCCGGCCGCCGTGCAATGTGGAACGCGCTCACAATTGTGTTCCCCCACGCGAACGTATCGGGCTCGACTTCCGTCTTGTGCGTGCTGTCGCTGTTCGTGAAGCTATCCGTGCTGATTTTCTCCAAAGTTTGCGCACTTGCCGGCAAAGCCATACCAAGCGATATCGCAAACACCAGCATGACTGGAACCAACGAAGACAAATCCCGACCGCAGAACCCAGAGACAGAACTTTTCATTAGTGATTTCCTTACCCGAATTTTTCAAGCTTGGCAGGGCCGCAACAACTATACCCCGGGAGTAGATGAGTGTCGATGTGAAGATTCTTGCGCACCGGAACCCACCCCGCTGTGGCGATACCGCGAAAACCAGGGCAAGGTCAATCTGCGCTTGACCTCCGTCGCGGCACTCATTTCTAATCGCAACTCAGTGTCTTCCACGAGGTGAAGTGCAAAATGCGAGTAGCGTTCTTGGGTTTGGGAATTATGGGGCACGCCATGGCCACGAATCTGGCCAAGGCTGGCCATGAAGTAACGGTTTGGAATCGCACCCCGGGGAAAATGGTGGAAGGCGCGGGCATCGCTCCTACTCCGGGGGCGGCCGCGCAAGGCGCCGAAGTCATCTGGATGTGCGTTTCCGATACCGCTGCAGTCGAGAAAATTTTATTTGGTCCCGAAGGCGTTGAGCAATCGCTGGCCGAGGGCGGATCTTCTAACGTGATCATCGCCGATTCCAGCACTATCTCTCCCTCGGCGACGGTGAAGTTTGCCGAGCGCTTGCGAGCCAAGGGCGTCGACTACGTTGACGCTCCCATGACCGGATCGAAAATCGGCGCCGCCAATGGCACGCTGATTTTCATGGTGGGCGGAGACGATGCCGTCATCCAGCGCCTCAATCCCCTATTCGCTGCCATGGGCAAAAAGATTTTCCGCATGGGCGAAACCGGCAAGGGCCAGGCGACTAAGCTCGCAATGAATCTGCAGATCGCTTTGATTTTCGAAGGTTTTGCAGAGGCGCTAACTCTCGCCACGAAGCTTGGCGTCGACCCGAAACAACTGGTCTCTCTGATCGAGGCCACCATGGTGCGTTCCGGCGTCGTGGAGTACAAGGCGCCATTCGTCCTGCAGCGCGATTTTACGCCCAATTTTCCGCTGCGCCTGATGCACAAAGACATCCTACTTACTCTCGAAGCCGCGAAGGAAGCTCGCGTGAAATTGCCTGCGCTCGAGACCGTAGAGGAGATCTATGAACTTGCCACTGAAGAAGGCCAACAGGACTTGGATTACGCCGCGACTCTCACACTGCTGGAAAAGTGGGCCGGAGTGCTGGTGAAAGGCGAAGCGGCGTAATCCTTTGCTTTTCCTTGCGTCCTTCGCGCGACCTTTGCGCTCTTTGCGGTCAAAGGCTTTTTGTTTTCAGTAAGCGAGAAGAATGCGCAGGTCTCGCAGGTTATTTCCCGTCGGCCCGGTTTCGATCGTATCGCCGAGCGAACTTAACAAAGGATATGCGTCAAATTTCTTGAGCGCCGCACTGGCATCGAGCCCCTTCGCGCGCGCGCGCGTCACCGTCGTTCCGTCCACAACAGCCCCAGCCGCCGGACTGTTCCCATCCACTCCATCCGTCCCCGCGCTGAGCACCGTGATTTTCTCTCCTGCAATCTTCTCTGCACACGCGAGAGCGAACTGCTGGTTTCGTCCGCCAATGCCGCCGTTCGTAACCTTCACCGTCACTTCTCCGCCGGAAATCAGGCACACTCGCTCGAATTCTTTGCTCAACTCGCGCAAGCGTTTCAACAAATAATCGGCAGCGCGCTCGTAATCCCAGTCATCGCAGGAGTTGTCCACATGGACGGAAAATCCGGCGCGCTCGGCCGCTGCACTCGCCTGCTCGACTGCCGTCTGATTCGAGAGAAGCGTCCACCAGCGCGAACGGCAGAACGCCTGATCGTCGGACTTCGGCGTTTCCTCTAGCGCGTGCCGCTCAAATAATTCGCGCGTGGAATGCGGAAACTGCGGCAGCAGACCATGTTTTTCAGCGATGCGATAACAATCGTCCACGCTGGTGGAATCGGGCATAGTTGGCCCCGACGCCAGGGCATCCGGAGTATTGTCGGGAACGTCGGAGATTAGCAGAGAAACCTGTTGCGCCGGAGATGCGGCCTGCGCCAGCCGTCCACCCTTCACCGCCGAAAGATGTTTGCGGATGGCGTTGATTTCGGCAATGGGCGCGCCCGAATGCACGAGAGCGCGATAGGTCGCAATAAGATCGTCGAGCGTGATTTCGTCGTCGATAGGTTTCTCGACGATCGACGATCCTCCTCCGCTGATCATAAATATGACCAGCAACGCCGCGGTTTGCGCGTCCAGAGCCTTACGAATGGCCTTAGCCGCGTGAATGGATTCGGCATTCGGCGTCGGATGTCCGCCACGAAAATATCGAAAGCCGCGCACCTGCGTGGAAGGCTCAACCGAACTGGCGACGATGCCTTCGAGCGCAGACTCCCCAAGTTGTTGCGTCAGCGCCTCAACCATGGTTTGCCCAGCCTTACCGATCGAGACTGCCAGCACACGCGAGTAGGACTGAAGATCATAAAGATCTTTGCAGATGCGTAACACTCCACGTTCACAGTGAACGTGCCGCGCAAATGCCTGGGCAATCGAAGCCTCGGCCAATGCGTGACGAAAGAGTTCGCGCGCGGTGTCACGCATCTGGCGAAACTGTGATTCACGGTCGGCGTCTGCGATCATGGCAAGAATTATAACGAGCAGCTTTAAGCCGTAACGTAGATGCGAAGTAGTAGCGTTTTAGCTGATGGCTGACGACCGAGAGCTGACAGCTTCTTTTACCCAACTCTCAATCGCATCCCGCAACTCCCTCAAGCGCCCTTCAAAGAAATGATCTGCGCCTTCAATCACAACGAGCTTTTTCGGCTCCGCCGCCGACGCGACCAGAGCCTCCAACTTCGCTCGCGGACCGAACGAATCCCGCGCTCCACTGACGAACAGTTTCGGCTTCGAGCACTCGCGCAGGAAATCGAATGTATAAACTCGCGGTGTTTCCGTGTCGGCAGCCACAGGAATCGCTGGAACGCCAACTCCAATCAATGCCTGAACCCGCGCATCCGGACACGCGGCCCGCAATCCCACCGCCGCGCCGAAAGAGAATCCCGCAAACAGCAGCGGCAGGTGAAACTCCTCGTCCAGCCAATTGAGCGCGGTAAGGACATCCTCCACTTCTCCGTTGCCATGATCGTGTTCTCCGTGGCTGAGGCCCGCCCCGCGAAAGTTGAAGCGCAACACTGGAAACCCAAAACTATTTAGCGCTTTCATCGTATGGAACACAACTTTGTTGTGCAGCGTCCCGCCAAACAACGGATGCGGATGGCAGACTACGGCCGCATGCGTCGCATTCTCGGCGCCAGTATTGAGCAACGCTTCGAGCCTTCCCGCCGGGCCTTCGAGGAATAGCGACTTGATGGTCGATCCCTGGGCAATCACAGCAACAGATTACATGAAGTCAGAATGTAGAAGTAATAATGCAGAAGTAGAACCGGTTGATGAGCCAGCCTTTGAAAGCTCTTGCTCCCGCATTCTGACTTCTCACCTCAGCATTCTCACTTTTCCGTCTGCTATTCTTTTCCCTAATGGACGCCATCACTCTCACTCGCCAACTCATCGACATCGAATCCATCTCTGGCAACGAAGCCGCCGTCGGAAACTATCTCTATGGAGAACTCTGCCGCGTCGGCTATCAGACACGCAGAATCCCGGTCGAGGGCAATCGCTGCAACATTTACGCCACATCGCCGGAGCAGCCGCATCCGGCAATCGTTTTTTCCACGCACATGGATACGGTCCCTCCGTTCATACCGTCCTCCGAAGATGCAACGCGCATTTACGGACGCGGTTCTTGCGACGCAAAAGGAATTATCGCCGCGCAAATTGCGGCTTCTGAGCGCCTGCGGCAAAAAGGCATCTACGTGGGTTTGCTGTTTGTTGTGGGAGAAGAGCGTGACAGCCTGGGTGCGAAAGTGGCGAACGATTATGCTGCGAGCGAGCCAGCGCACGCTGCAAAATATTTGGTGAATGGCGAACCCACCGAGAACCACATTGCGCTGGCCTCAAAGGGAACGTTGCGGGTCGAGGTCACCGCCTCCGGACGCATGGCTCATTCGGCTTATCCGGAACTCGGCGAATCTGCGATCAACAAGCTGATCGCTGCGCTGAGCCGTCTGCTCGCAATGCCTTTGCCATCCGATCCGGAGATTGGTCCATGCACGCTCAACATTGGTCTAATCGAAGGTGGACGCGCGCCCAATGTGATTCCCGACCACGCTCACGCCGACTTGGTTTATCGCCTGGTTGGTCCATCGCAGGATCTTCGGCGCGAGATTCTTGCGGCTGCGGGCGATCAGGTGAAAATCGAATTCCCTCTGGAGTTGCCTTTCCTGCGACTGCGTACCATCGACGGCCTACCTACGATGATCGCCGCCTTCACCACTGACATTCCCCGCCTCACCAACTGGGGCGAGCCCCTGCTGATCGGCCCAGGATCGATCCACGTCGCGCACACCGAACGAGAGTTCATTGACAAGCAGCAACTGGCTGACGCAATTGACTTGTACTGCACAATCGCCAAGCGGCTGGGTTGACACTCACCTTCCGGTTTCAATCAGCGGCCCACTGCCAATCTCAGCTAGGCGCGTCACTCGTAAGATAAATGTCTTCTCCCAGTACATGGAAAACCCGATGTGCGAATCGACATCAGCCAACCGATAGTGTGATGTTGTTGTCGATGCAATTGCCAGGATGGTGCCCGTATACTTATGCCCCTCCAAGCCAATCCCGCGACACCCGTGAGTATCGACGAGTCGAATTCCGCAACTCCCTCTTCCGAACTAAAACGGCCGCACGCGTCGGAGAATCAGGATCTGCCTACGACTGCAATGGTGATTGAAGAGGCGGAGGTTCTGCACGCCTCGATACGCGCTGGCTCCATCGCACAGATTGTTGTGGCGGCCATCGCGGTGATCGGCCTGCTGTATTTGCTAAAACTTGTGATGGTTACGACGCTGGTGGCAATCCTGCTGGCATTCGTCGTCGAGCCGCTGGTCGGGTGGTTCGCGCGAATACGTATTCCCCGGTCTGTGGGTGCATTAATTGCCGTGGCGCTCTTGGTGGGCGTGGCCGGGAACCTCACTTATTTCTTCTACAATCGCGCCGTCGATTTCGCTATCGAATTACCGAACTATTCCGGAAAGATACACGACACTCTGGCAAACTTTCGAGCGCAAACTACTAGGCTCGAAGAGAGCACGCGCTCTGTCCTGGCCTCTCCCAAGGCTGGCAAGCAGCCTCTGGCCGTCGAGGTGCAAGAGGCTCCGGGCCTGTCCCGGGTAATTTCAGCCGGCACCGGAACGCTGGGTGAAGTCGTGCTCGCGATTTCGTTCATCCCTTTTCTGATCTATTTCATGCTGACGTGGAAGGATCACATGCTCGCGGCCACCGTGCGGCTATTTCCCAAGGAGCACCGCTTGGTCGCGCATCGTACCGCGGGCCGGATCTCGGCCATGATCCGCAGCTTTATTATCGGGAACGTGCTCATCGGCTTGGTGGGCGCTGGGGTGAGCACCCTGGTGTTCTGGTATGTGGGCATCCCCTATTTTTATTTCCTGGGAGTAATCACCGGATTCGCCAGCCTGGTTCCTTATCTCGGCGTATTTCTGGCCGTCCTGCCTCCGTTGGCCGCCGGCATTGGAAACGTAGACCGAACCGGGGTTGCGATAATTCTCGTCTCGGTCATCGCCTTGCATGTGATTACGATGAACGTTCTCTACCCCAAAATCGTGGGGAAGCGGCTGAGATTAAATCCCCTCGTGGTGACTCTCTCTTTATTCTTTTGGGCGTGGATCTGGGGAGCGATGGGCCTCATACTCGCCGTGCCTCTGGTGGGAGCAACCAAGATCGTCTGCGACTACGTCGATTCGCTTCGCGGACTGGGCGCATGGCTGGGCGAGTAAATACACCGCGTGAACCAACAAGCAACTGTTCCTTTCCTGATTTCATCTGACTTCCGGCTCACGAAGCCGAACACAATTCGAATCGGAGGAAACTCATGAGTATCTGGACCGTGCTATTCGTAGTCCTGTTAATCGCGTGGCTCGGCGGATTTATGGTGTTTCACGTTGCCGGCGGACTGATCCACCTTCTATTGCTGTTCGCCGTCATCTCGCTCGTGCTCCACTTTGTTATGGGCTCACGCACCGCCTAACGGCGATTTACTCCTGTGCGCACGCGATCGGTGCTCGCGTGCGCATAGGGACCTACCTTGTAATATCTGCGAACTCTAATCATTCTGATGCCCGCAAATATTCAGGCAGCTTTGCGAGTGCGAGCAGCCTTCTTCGCGGCTGCACTGCGTGCGGATTTTCCCCTCTTCGCCGCGGTGCTCTTAGTTTGCCGCGACAGCGCTGATTTGCTAGCAGAACTGTGCGGCTCGTGTTTCAATGCGGCCTCGGTTGCGCGAGAACGAGTCGCGGAGATTTTATGTCGCGGATTCTTGCCAGCCTTCTCGTCCTGCGCGGCCTTCTTTCGCAATTCCGCCGAACCCGTGGGCGCGCTTAGCTTCACGCCCGCTCGCCGCGCTTTCGACAGGCCGATCGCAATCGCCTGCTTCGCCGATCGTGCCCCATGCTTGCCTTCTCGAACATGATGGATTTCTTCGCGTACAAACTCTCCCGCTTGCGTAGACGGAGACTTCCCCTCACGAGCATCCTCGCTAGCGCGCTTCATGGTCTCTTGTTCAGGCATAAATCCTCCTTGTTCAACGTCTATTCAACGTCTAGAAGTTCAACATTCACATCGTAGCCGGATAAAAATCCTCCTTCCATCCTGCATTTACCTTAGGGATGTCCCGCCTACGGCAAACATCCGTACGAACTACAGCATGCCTTCGATGTTCCCTGCTGAGTTCTCGGGTAGGCTTTTATCGCGGAGCATTATGCCATCGCGGTGAGGCGCGAAATGAACCCAAAACGACCCTTGGTCAGCCCGTCAAAGATCAGCTTGTCAAAGATCAGCTTGTCAAAACGTGCGAATCAAATCGCCACTTCTATTCTGCCCGCAATCTTTCTCGCATTTGTTTCTTGCGTTGCAGCCTTTTCTCAGAACCCTCCGAAAGACCTATCGGCCAACGATCTTCTGCGCAAGGCGGTCGATAGTGAGCTAAAGGGCCAGTCCAATGATCACAGTCACTGGATGTATCAAGTGACAGCAAATGATCCCGGCAAAAAGCAGGTGAAGTGGATCGTCGAGACCCGCGAAGGAGATCTTGCCCGGTTGTCGTCTGTGAACGGACGGCCGATCAGCGCGGAGGAACAAAAACAAGAAGACCAGCGCATCCAGAACCTGGTTCAGAAACCGGCCGATCAGAAAAAGCAACAACGCGCCCAGCAAGAAGACGCGCGTCAAACCGAGAACTTATTCAAGATGCTGCCGGACGCATTCAATGCGAAGTTTGGCGAGCATAAAAACGGCTTGGTGGAAATCCTAATCGAGCCGAACCCGAACTTTCACCCCTCGTCCCACGAAGCCGAAGTCTTTCATACGATGAAAGGCCGGATTTGGATTGACGAGAAACAGAACAGGCTTGCGGAGATCGAGGGCCGTCTTATCCATCCGGTCAAATTTTACGGCGGACTGCTCGGCCATCTGGATGAGGGTGGTACATTTCACGTCAAACAATCGGAAGTGGGGCCGGGATATTGGGAAGTTACCCTCCTGCATGTCGATATGCGCGGTAAGGCTCTGTTCTTTAAGACTATATCGGTGCAACAAGACGAAATCCGAAGCAACTTTCAGCGAGTGTCAGACAATTTGACGCCTGCTCAAGCTGCTGAAGAACTACAAAAGCAATGCTCAGGACAGGTCACGGCAAATAACAACCCCCATCGCGAAGATCAAGTTCGAACTAAGTCGTCACCGCAGCGATAAATTAATGAACAAGAAGCCAGCGAAAACCGATCAACCCGCCGACAAAGTATTAACCATCTCAACTCGCGCCGAGAAAAAGCAGGTCGAGGAGCGCCTGGCGATCGGCGCAAATGTCGTCTACGAAACCATTCGGCTCGAAGGTGAAGAAGAACTGCACCGCACGGCCTCAGCCTTGGCGTGGTCCGCTTTCGCCGCGGGTCTCTCGATGGGCTCGTCGTTCATTGCGGAAGGAATTCTGGCCGCCCGCTTGCCCGATCAACCGTGGCGTCCGTTGATATCCCGCGCTGGATACTGCATAGGATTTCTAATGGTGATCCTCGGCCGCCAGCAACTCTTTACCGAAAACACGCTCACCGTGGTTTTGCCCTTGTTGGTGCGCAAAGATCTCTCCACGCTGCTGCGCATGCTGCGCTTGTGGATGGTTGTGCTGTCGTCGAACCTGTTCGGAACATTCTTGTTCGCGCTGTGCATCGGGAAAATACATATTTTCGATTCGAGCATTCAACAGTCTCTGACGGAAATCGGCACATCTCATCTGGGCGCTGGATTCGGGACGGTGCTAGTTCGCGGTATTTTCGCGGGCTGGCTGATCGCTCTAATGGTTTGGCTCCTTCCGGGAGCTGAATCCGCGCGCGTCAGCATCATCATCCTGGTGACTTACCTCATCGGCATCAGTGGATTCAGCCACATCATCGCTGGCTCAACCACAATGTTTTTCCTGATCGTCACCCACGTCATTTCGTGGAAAGTCTATTTTGTGCAGTTCTTCATCCCGACGTTAATGGGCAACATCCTCGGGGGAGTTTCCCTCGTGGCCGCGCTCGGCCACGCGCAGGTGGTCGGCGGAAAAGAATAGTAAAAAATTAGGCCTCCGCCTGAGCTGCATTGCCCAAAGCGGAGGCCATCATGCAATCACTCAGTACTGCCAGCTGACAGTCACCGACCCGGTTCCGCTGCACGGAACTGTGTAGGTGTGATTTGAGCCGTTTTCCCAAACCACACTCCCGCTTGCCTGAATGTCGATAAATTTAAACTGAATGTTCTGGCAGGCTGGAGCCGAAACATTCAGGAACCAGCTTGGGTAATTAGGATCGAGCATGGGGCCGACAGCAGTGGAAAAGGTAGTACCCCAGTCGCCAAGCTCAACCGTATTCCCGGTCAGATAAATGTAGTCGCCGGTGTTCGTTGGATTCGCGTTGTTGACCGTAAAGGTCACGGGAATCATCTTCGCCGTGAGCACGGTGAACTGAATGGTGTTGGCGAGTGTCCCGGAACTATTCTTGAGTTGAACCAGGTAGACTCCGTTCGAAACATTCGGAACAGTGAACGTAACCGAGGTGGCAGTCCAAGAGCTAATAGAAGCGCTGGTCGTGCCGAACAAGACACTTCCTGTCGAGCTTCCCAGGTTCTTCCCAGCGATCGTTACCTTCATTCCCGATTGACCCACGGTTGGCCCAATGGAACCGACCTCTGGCGCCGTTGGTGTCGTACTCGCGACCCAAACGGCGACGCCGTACGCCGGCAGATTAAAATTCGCCACCGGATTATTTCCGCCGCTGCCTGCGGTTACGGTGATGCCCAACCCGTTCAGCAATCCACCCAGATAGTCGGAGTAGTTGCCCGCGGGCAGCGCCGTATACAAGCCCGTGATCGCATAACTCGTGCTCGTATTTTTGTTGATGGCCACCAGAACAACGTCGCCATAGAATTGCCGCTCATAAATGTAGACGTCGCTGTTCATCCAACGTTGCTTCTGGGTGCCATAGGCTAGAGCATCGTTGGTTCCCGTTCGGAGCGCGGAAAGTTTACTGATTAACTTGTATGCGGTTGTGGTGGTGCTGAAGGAATTCATCCAGGGGCGGTTGTAAGGCGTACCGCCGCCGCCGGTGTCGTTGTGAATATACTGCTCGTCGCCGTAATAGATAGTCGGAATGCCTCGAGCCGTCAGTTCAAATGCCAAAGCTTCGTTGAGACGATTGTTATCGTTATCCATGCTGAGCAGCCGCGGCTGGTCTTGATTGTCGACCCAGTCGACCAGATCATTGGGCCAGGTAAAGCTGCTGTCCTCGGTGCTCAGCGTACTGTCTACTTCAGAGAAGCCGTTGCCATTGCCCAGTACATCACGCAGCGCGAGCCCCAACGGATAATCGTAAAGGGCCATACCGCTCTTGTTGGCGAACTTGACCGAATCTGCAAACAGAGTATCGCTTGTTGTTTCGTACCATTCCCCGAAAACAAAGCTCGGAGCGTTGTTGTAAATCGAATTCGCCTCGCTGTACTCCCACCCCCACGTGGTGTGTTTCACCGCATCCATACGGAAGGCGTCGGTTCCATTCGACTGAAACGTTTGCAACGACGACTTGAGATAGCCGTCGATGGTCGAATTCTCCTGGTTCAGATCGCAAAGATCTTCGAGCGTGTAGTACTGAAGTTGATAGCGATCCTCAAAGTTGGCGATTTCAGGATTGTGATGGAAATAACCATTGGGGTCGTTGTTGCAGGCCGCCATGAACGTGCCGTTGTTGTAGAGCGAGCCGTATTCTCCGGCATCTTGCTGGTTCGTGTCGTTCGCCGGGAAATCCACAATAATCTTGATCCCCAGGTTATGCGCAGCCGTGATGAGATTATCGAATGCCGTCCAGGTTTCCGAGCAGTCGCCAAAGAAGTTGTCGATCTTCGTGTAATCGTCGGCCGAATAACCGTGGTAGGGCGCGGTCGGATTTCCGTTACCATCTGGAATGTTGACGTCGATGTTTTCAACCGGTGGGGAAATCCAGATAGCGGTAATGCCCATTCCGTGGAGATAAGTCAGGTTCGCCTGAATCCCCGCTAAGTCTCCACCCCAGTAAAGGTTCCAGTTCGTCTTGGTGGAATCGTAGAGGCCAGCGCCTCGGGTGCAGGTGTCGTTCGCTGTATTACCGTCGTAAAAGCGATCGGTAACGATTTGGTAGATGACTTGTTTTTTAAAATCTTGAGCCTGAGCATAGTTGCAGACCAACGCGCAAACAGCGGCGCAGAGCAAAGCGAAACAACGGGGTCGCGTCATACAATTTCCCTCCTCAAGGGATACTCAACTTTCCACGCATGTCGCCATGCGGTTGGGAGGCGAAGTGGAGTCGCCGTCGAAATTCGGAGACGTTTTGGCGACCTTAACACGATTGTGTCCGTTAGCTTCGAACCGGCGTGGAAATTTACGAAATCAGAAACAGGTCACTTCCCTGCCAGGCCCGTAGACAGGCGGGAGCAACCGAGCGCGCGCCGGCAGGAAGTCGTCTTGTGGGAAGAAAAACTTCCAAGACGTCCACAACGAGCCCGGTGGTTGGTCGGAATGGGATTGGATCCGGTCAGGGGAAGTCTCGGCGTTCTCCGCGGCCGCTCTCCGTGAACCCCTTGATTCAAGGTTTGTGACTGCCGGACCTCTACAAAGCTTAGACGCGGAGATGACCGAAAACTTCCGCGGAGGATGCAGAGTAATTTTCTCCATCATCCCCTCAAAGACACAACGTCTGATGCCAGGGCGCCTGTGCAAGAGATTCGCTCGAATCGTTCTTTCCCTGACGTCCACAAGTGGCCCGGTGGTTAGTCGTAATGAGATCGGATCGGGTCAGGGGAAGTCTCGGCGTTCTCCGCGGCCGCTCTCCGTGAACTCCGCGATTCAAGGTTCGTGGCTGCCGAACCCTCCAGAGATCTGAAACGCGAAGATCACTGAGAACGGCCGCGGGGAGTGCAATAATTTTCTCCATCATTCTGAAAGATAACGTCTGATGCGGAAGCGCCCGTGCGAGAAATTCGCTCGAATCCTTCTTTCCCTAGGGTCGGAGACGTCATCGTAAGATGTTCGAGGTGGAGAAGCGTCCCGCAGTTCCTGCTTATGAACCCGGCCAGCCCGTCGATCGCTCCATCTTCACCAGTTCCTTCAGAAGCTTCCAAGCGGCTGCTACCGTGGTTGGTAGCTGTCGCTTTTTTTATGGAATCGTTGGACACGACGATTCTCAACACGGCGGTTCCTGATATTTCTCGCGCCCTGGGTGTCGCACCTTTAAGCATGAAGGCGGTGCTGGCGAGCTACACGCTCAGCCTGGCGGTCTTCATCCCGATCAGTGGATGGATGGCCGACCGCTTCGGAACGCGTCGCGTATTCGCATCTGCGATTGGCCTATTCACCCTCGGGTCTTTTCTGTGCGGACTATCCAGCAACATTCATTTGCTGGTCGCTTTCCGCATTCTGCAAGGTTGCGGCGGCGCGATGATGGTGCCAGTGGGTCGGCTCACCCTGGTGCGAACATTTGCCAAGTCAGAACTTCTGCGCACCATGAGCTTTGTTTCCATACCGGCTCTGGTGGCTCCCATGCTCGGACCGATTGCCGGAGGTGTGATCGTTGGCTATCTTCACTGGCGCGTAATTTTTTTCCTGAATATTCCAATCGGACTCGCGGGCCTAATCCTCGTCTATATACATTTGCCCGACTACCGCGAAGAGACCCCTCACGCGCTGGATGTTGTTGGGCTTATGCTCTTCGGCTCCGGAGTAGCATTGCTTTCTTATGTACTCGAAATATTCGGCGAGCACTCGCTCAGCGCACGAGAGATGACCGGGCTGCTGATCTTATCAATCGCGTTGCTTGCAGGATACGGACTCCACGCAAAACATCTTCAGTTCCCTCTGCTCGATCTAAAATTATTCAGCATCCGCACCTTCCGCGCCGCAGTAAGCGGCAGCTTCTTCACTCGCCTCGGAATCGGCGGAGTCCCGTTCCTCCTGCCGCTTCTCTATCAAGTAGGCCTCGGACTAACCCCGATCAAATCCGGCCTACTCCTTATGCCGCAGGCTGTGGCTTCGATGGGGATGAAGAGGATCATGCCGCGGCTTTTGAGTCGCATCGGATATCGCGGCGTGCTTATTTCGAACACGCTTATACTCGGTGCTCTTCTGATGGTGTTTGCCACAATCGGTCTGCGGACCCCTGTTTGGGCCATTGTGCTGCAGGCTTTCCTCTATGGAGCATTCACATCTCTGCAATACACGAGCATGAATACGCTGGTGTTCGCAGACGTGGCGGACGAAGATACCAGCAGCGCAAGTTCGATCGCCAGCACCGCACAGCAAATGTCAACGAGCTTCGGCGTAGCATCCGCGGGCTTAGCCACAGCCCTGTTTGTCCCGGGCACGCACGCCGTTCCGAGCGAAATGATTCATGGAATCCATGAGGCTCTTATCGCTCTCGGGATATTGACCATCGTATCGACGATTGTCTTCCTCGGTTTGAGGAGCGGCGATGGCGACGATGTGAGCCTGCATAAGGGTGCTCATCCGGGAGGGTAAGTCGATTATTTAACATCCACAGAGTCAGCGTGTTACGCAGGCATACCCGTTACTATCGAGTTTTCAGGCGAGAATTAATGCAAGGCTGAGAAGGCTATGCGTTCTATTATTTAGGCTTGCAGAACTACATGTTTGCGGGGTAGCCATTGGAGCTTCTCGCGGTATTGTTAGCGCTGTTGGTCTTATCCGCTCCTGTCCTCGCCGTTTCTGCGGTGGTGAGGCAGAGGAAGCTCCGCCTGCAAATCGAAGAGCTTGCTCAGCGAACCTCTCAACAGAATGACGCGCTTCACCGCGAAGTGCTGGATCTGCGGCGGCAGGTAGCCGCTGTTTCTTCCGAGACGAGCGCTCCCGCCAAATCGCATGACGTGCCACCGGTCCATGTTGAGATACCGCAGCCGTTGCCTTCTGTAGCCGCGCCGACTGCTCGAACGGCGCCTGAAGCAGCTCCGGTTGTTCCAACATTCTCTGCGCCTGTGACGCCCGCAAAAGAGACGCCTCGAGCGGAACCAGTGTCGACGCCTTCGATTCCGGTGAGCGTTGAGGCTCGTGTCCAACCTTCGGAGCATCCGGACGTGGCTGCCATTAAGGCGAACGCACCGGTGGAAAAAGTTGTCGCACCCGCAAAGGTTGAAGCGGCTGAGGTCGCGCCGACTTCTCCGCATTCCTCCGGCGCGCCTGTGAGTCCGTTGGAATCTACGGTTCCGGCCTCGCCGATAGCTCCAACTGAATCGGCGAGGCCTCCAGCTTTCACAAGTACTTTCTCTATGCAAACGCCGCCCCCCGTCCCAACACCGCCAAGCGCGCCTGTCACGGAGGCGCCACAGTTCGCCACCTTGCGATCTTCCTCGGCGAAGGCGACAGCCCAGCAGCGCATGAAGTCTGTGTTTGCTCTCGAAGAGACGCTGGGCACGAACTGGCTTAACAAACTGGGCATCACCATTCTTGTGCTGGGGCTTGCGCTCTTCGGGATTTATGAACTCGGTCAGTTGGGTCCAACAGGAAAAGTTGGACTCTCGTTCTTTGTTTCGTTCGCCCTTCTCGCTGGCGGTATTTTCTTTGAGAAGCGCGAGCGCTATCGGGTTCTTGGCCACACGCTGATCGGCGGTGGATGGGCTCTGCTCTTCTTCACAACCTACGCGCTTAATCATGTGCAAGCGATGCACGTATTGGACTCCGAAAACATCGATCTGGTTCTCATGCTGGGTGCGGCTATCGCAATGGTCGCGCATACGCTGCGCTACCGCTCGCAACTAGTTACCGGACTGGCATTCCTGCTCGCCTACACAACGGTTTCGCTCAGCCACGATACGGTGTACAGCCTCGCGTCAGGCGTGATCCTGGCGATCGGACTTGTGAGCATCGTGCTCAAGCTGGGGTGGTTCGAACTTGAAGTGTTCGGGATCGCAGCCGCGTATCTCGATCACTTGTATTGGCTGTACCGGTTGTTGGGACCGCACGGGGCGGAGGGACAAGCATTCCCTGAATATCACGGCAGCACCGCGCTGCTTCTCTTCTATTGGGTGATCTTCCGTCTCTCGTACATTTTGCGCAAGCCGAAGTCTCCGCGTGCCGAACACGTTTCTACCGCCGCGGCGCTGCTCAACACTTTGTTATTGCTCGGCACCATGAAATTCCAGTCGGTGCATCCGGAACTGGCTTTTCTTGCGTTGCTGATGATGGGTGCGGTGGAGTTTACGTGCGGGCAGATTCCGAATACTCGGCGCAGGCGGGAAGCATTCGTTGTGCTGACTACTCTTGGCGCCGCGCTGATGATTACTGCAGTTCCTTTCCGTTATTCAGGGAATAACGTTGCAATTTTATGGCTGATCGGCGCCGAAGCGCTTCTGATTGCTGGCGTGGTCGTGAGCGAAATCGTGTTCCGGCGTCTCGCTCTGCTGACCGGCTATCTGGTGGCGTTGCATCTAGTTCGCATCGACTTCATGCAGCTCGTCACAACCCGGCGGGCGGGCGAGGAAATGCTCCTGACGGCAGGAGTGATATTCGCTCTTTGCGCCGTGATTTTTTATGTCAACTCTTTATATGTTGGCGAGCGCTGGAAGACACTTTTCTTCGCGAGCCCGGATTCGGAACTTCTCTGCGGTCACTCGTATATAGGGGCGTTCGCCGCAGTCTCGGCGATTTGGGCGCTGTGTTCGCATGATTGGACTGCCGTCGCCTTCGCCGGAGTTATGTTCACTCTGGCTGCGCTCGGTAAAAAACTGAAGTCTTTCCATCTTCAGGTGCAGTACGGCGCAATCGGCGCGCTCACTGTGTATCGAGTCGTCGTGGTTAATCTTCATAGTGACGCGCCCGTCCCAAGCCACATCACGATGCGGCTGGTGACATTGCCGGCGATTGCCGCTTTCTTTTATTTCACCGCGAAGTGGGCGCAGTTCAGTGACGATCCAAATCAGCGCGCGTTCCGCGGGCTCTTTGCGGTGACGGGATCGGCTCTGCTCACGGCACTTATTTATTACGAGGTGCCGGAACTTTGGCAACCCGCGGCGGCGATTGTCTTCGCGATCGCTCTCGTTGAAGTCGGTCGATGGACTAAGTACTACGCGCTGGTGTGGCACGCGCATGCTCTGAGCGTCCTGGCGATCCTTGCTGCGCTAACTGCGGATCAGGCCGGGAATCAGCGTTGGCATAACATCCCACTTCATGCCTTTGGCGCATTGCCGGTGGTTGCGGGGCTTTACTGGATTGCCAAGCGCGTTACTGTTCCCAATCCAGAGCACGTCAAGACTGCGCGATTTGCCTATAGCTGGGCGGGCACGGGCCTGACGCTGTGGGTGCTTAACGAGGCCGTACCGCTGGAATGGAAAGCGGTTTCATGGATTGCCTTTGCTATTGTTCTGGCGCTGGCCGCGCGCCGCATTGGGTACAAGCAACTCGTATGGCAGGCCAACGTTGTGGCTGGCTGCGGAGTAGCGCGAACTTACGTGAGCAACTTCAGCTTTGAACAAACAGTCTGGCCAGGGATTTCGTTTCGCTTGCTTACAGTTACGATTGTTGCCGCCGGACTCTATTTTCTTTCGCGCAAGGCTGTGGTTTTTGATTCGCCCTCGAGACGCGCGATCACCTATTTACACACCTTTGCGGCAACCGCACTGCTCGCATGGTTGGCCTGGTATGAAGCGCCGGGCGCGTGGCTTGCATCCGTATGGGCGCTCTTTGCTCTTGCCTTGGCGCTTGTTGACCACCACTTCGAATTGCCCGATCTGGGTTGGCAGGCGCATGCGCTGGCCCTGCTCACACTGTTCCGCAGTGCGACCGTTAACTTATACGTGAATGACCTTTGGCATGGAATCAGCGTCCGTCTGCTATCGCTGACGGTGGTCGCGGTTGTGATGTACGCCCTTGCGACGATCATTCGAATGCCCGAAGACTGGCGCAGGAAAGATCTCAATCACTTCTACTCGTGGGCGGCATCGACGCTGGTTTCGCTGCTGATGTGGTATGAGCTGCGTCCGTTGAGCGTAGCTGTGGGTTGGGCAGTTTTTGGACTTGTTCTTTTTGAATACGGACTGCTGCGGAAAGTCAGGCAGTTTCGATTTCAGGCATATGTTGCCTTGACTGCCGCATTCGTGCGGATTTTCTTTGCGAATCTGGCGGCCGGCAATCCGGGCGAGTTCTGGGGGCCGCGGATCTATACCGTGCTACCGCTCACGCTTATATTATTTTTTGTTCATGCGCAGTTGGATGCGGACGAGGCAGAGGTCGGCCAAGATCGCCGCCTGCGCCTCAATTATCTGCTTGGCTATCTGGGTACAGGCAGCGTTGTTGCATTGCTGTATTTCCAATTTCCAAATGATTGGTTAGCTACGGCGTGGGCTGCAACTGTATTCGTTCTTTTTGGCGTCGCTCTGTTGCTGAATCGATCGATCTTTCTATATCAAGCCATTCTGCTGACGGTGGCCACTTGCGTTCGCGGCATCATGCACAATCTTTTCGGAGCAAGCTATTTCAGCGGCGGCGACTGGACGGGACGCTATCTGGTTCTCGCTTTAGCCATCGCGATTCTTTTGGCATGCCTTCCATTTGCCTTCCGACTTCGCGACCGCCACAAAGAAATTTCTCCGCCTCGGTGGATTGGGATTTTAGTGCGGCATCCCGAACAATTCATGTTCTTTGCACCGGTGCTTCTGCTGACTCTTATGCTCGCGCTCAAAATGCGAGCAGGCATGGTCACCGTGGCGTGGGGCGTGGAAGGAGTGATGATTATTCTTCTGGCCCTTGCCGTGAACGAGCGGACTTACCGGCTCACGGGACTGGTTCTGCTGTTAGTTTGCGTCGGCAAAATCATGGTGCGGGACGCATGGGGACTGGCTCCGCGCGACCGGTACATTACGTTCATCATTCTTGGAGCGGCGCTGTTGCTCGTATCGTTTTTGTATAGCAAGTACCGCGAGGCCATCCGGCAATTTTTATGAAGCGCATCGGCGCGTTCATTCTCGTGCTGCTGGCCGCCGTGTGCGCTCTTTACTTCAGCGAACGCCGGAGTGAATCGGCACCTGTTTCGGCAAACCCAATGGTGGAGATCGCCGCCGATGCGCAACGGGATTTAACCCGTTTGCCGATGCGGTTGACCCGGCTCTCCGAACACGATGAGATCGCCATCGGGAAGGAACTGGCGGAACAATATTCTGTTGGCGCCGCGAATTTGAGCGACGAGCAAGTTGCGCTGGAAGGTTATATCCGGCGCGTGGGGAGTGCGCTGGCTTTGCACGCTCACCGGCGGCTTCCTTATTCGTTCCATTTGCTGCCCAACCGTTCGATGATCAATGCATTTTCGCTTCCCGGCGGCCCGGTCTATGTGGGAGAAGGTCTGCTGGATCTGATGACCAGCGAAGACCAGATGGCGGCCGTTCTCGGTCATGAAATCGAACATATCGACCACTACCATTGCGCCGAACGTGTGCAGGTCGAAGCGAGGCTGCGCAATTTAAATCTCGGGGTGATCGGCGCGGTGGTGCAGATTCCGCTCAGCGTGTGGGAAGCCGGGTACAACAAAGATGAGGAACTCGAAGCGGACCGCGAAGGAATGCGGCTCGCGGTGGTGGCAGGGTATTCCCCCTATGGAGCCGTGACGCTGTTCGAGAAACTCGCCAAGCTGCAGAGCGAATACATTATTCATGCGCAGAGTCCGGAGGAAGAACTTTCACAATTGGCGATTCAAAGTTTGGAAGGATATTTCCGTTCGCATCCGCAGCCTTCTGAGCGGCTCGCGCAGGCGCGGCGGATCATTGCGCAAGAGGGTTGGCAAAACCGTGAGGCGCAGAGACCGTTCCGGCTGGAATATGAAGTGCACAGTGGGCGGGCTGTGAAGTGAGCGGGGGGTTAAGTGGCTCAGGTTTGTTTGTAATTGTTCGGTGCGGATTTGTCGTTGTTCGTTAGTCGTTGGTCGTTGGTCGTTGGTCGTTGGTCGACGCTTATCGCTCGGCGAATAGCCTTCCGAGAATCTCTTCTTTTTGATCCCTTCGAAAAAATCGGTCGCGCGCAGCGCTTCATTTTTTCCATTTCGGTACAGCGTTCCACTTTGTGAGTACCACCAAAAGTACTGAACTCGTACCTCCTATGAAGGCCGGGTTGTAGTACGGAATTGAACCTTGTGCCAGCTGGCGCAGCAAGATAGAAGTGATTCACGAGGATAAATGCCCGTGAAACGCTTGCGAGTGTTGGTGGCAAACCGTCCACGACTGATGCGGGATCTTGTCCTCGCCGTGATCGCTGACCAGCCTGACATTGAGGTGATTGGAGAGTTGCAGGACGAGAATCAACTGGCGGATGCGATTGAGGAAGCGCGGCCGGACATTCTGATCCTCACCCTCGACGATACGGACAGGCGTGCTGCGCAGTGTGGGTTTCTGCTGGGAAGGCATCCGGGGATGAAGATTCTTGTGCTGGCGCCGGAACAGAATCGCGGATTGTTTTATTGGGCGGCCGTGGATATTCGCACCAAGCCACTCGAGAGTTCCGAGGCTGGGATTTTGAGCGCTTTGCGCGATTTTCCCTCGCGAGTTGGAACCACAACGAACTAACCGCCTGAAGGTCAGACGGGCACACAAACTACTCATACGAAGAGGCTTACGTTCTCTTGGGAATGTAGCTGAGTTGGCAGAGCTGTAGCTGAAAGCTAAGGCCGTGATAGAAAACACGCTCTCAAATTACGAATCACCAAGCTGCGTTCCGCTCGATGCTTCATTGATGAGCGAAGGGGCGGCCGAGCGCTGGTACGCGGTTTCGGTTCGTCCAAGACATGAAAAGTTCGTGGCGCGCCATCTGGAAGGCCGGGGATTGAATTACTTCCTTCCGGTATATCGCAGTGTGCGCTGCTGGAAAGATCGGCGCAAGGAATTGGAAATGTCCCTGTTCCCGGGCTATGTCTTCGTTAATCTCAATCTTCGGGATCGTTTGGGAGTACTTCAGGCTCCGGGGGTCGTGCGGTTCGTGCTTTTTCAAGGCCAGCCCGCACAGATCCCGGATTCCGAGATTCGCGCGCTGGAATCAAGTTTGGCCGCCGGCCGGGAGTTGCAACCTCATCCGTATCTGCGCGAGGGCGCGCGAGTGCGTGTTAAGCGTGGCCCCCTGCTGGGCGCGGAAGGCATCATGATCCACCGCAAACAACGGTTTCGACTCGTGCTGTCGGTCGATCTGATCATGCGATCGGTAATGGTAGAAGTCGATGAAGGCGACGTCGAAGCCATCTGAAAATATTGTTGCTGTCAATCCTTCGATCGATCTTTCGGTCGATCTTTCGGTCAACGTTTCGATCACCCGCACTCAATCGCCCAACCTCCATGTTCGCGGATCTTAAGTTCTTCGAAGCGAGTGGCAACGAATGGAAATCAGATTTCATGTCCGGCTCTGGCGTTAAACAAAAACAGAATATGTTCAAGCGCGGATTACGGCCGAAGAGTATCTGCTGCCTTGCCTGGGCGTTATTGTCATTGTCTTGCGCGATCGCCTATGCCCAGCAGGAACCTCGGCAGCGTGAGCCCCAACGGACCGGAGCAGAAGCTGCCGCGCGCGTGCCTAGCCGTCCTTCCGATATCGTCTCCGACAATCTTGAAAAAGCAGCAGCGACAGCCGACCAGATTCTCGAAGTCCTGAGCAAAGAGGTCGGTCTGACGGTCGAGTTCAAGCGCCTGCTTGCCCGAGACGCGGGTACGAGCGGGCAGATCGTGGAAGAAGCCGATCTTACGGATATCGCAATCGCCGAACGGCTGCGCTCAGACTTACGCGTCCGTGTACTCGCTACGCACCTGCTGCAGCGGTATGGCTTTCTCACGCCTCGATTGAATCCCGATTCGGAGCAAGGTGCGGAGCAAAAACTGGTGCGGCAGGAACGGGCGCAGATGCTGGCGCGCGCCGCCGAGCGCCGCGACGTGCAGGCGGAAGGCGCAAACGACAGCCGTAACGCCGTGTACGAGCCGCGCAACGTTCCGGAAAGTCAGCCTTCGGCAGAAGAAGCCACGCCGAGTTCTCCTGCGCCAGAGTCGTTGCCTCGGACTAACGATACGTTACCCAACCAAACGACGCGCCCCGATGAGACAACCTTGTTACCGCCAACCTTGCTCAGCGTCTCGCAGGCCGAGACGCCGGAGGTGAACAGGACACAACGTGCCGCCGAATATGAGAGTGCGGACAATCCTTCGCTTCCCTTCCCGCGCCAGGATGTTCAGTCTCTGCCCGCGTCTCCGTCGAATCAGTCGAATCAACCATCCAGCGGCACCGGGAAACAACGTACGTCGCGAAGCTCCGAGCAACATCCGACCGGACTCGCGTCCGCTGCTGCGAGCGCACCCGAAGCCGAACCGTCAGGAATGGTGCATCGTTCAAGTCCTTATGCGGATGTTCCTTCCTTATATGACCTCTACGTGCAGACGGGACCGGTCAATCGGCCTCTCACGAGATTTGGGCTCGATGTTTTCCGCAAAGGAGTGGTGGCGCCGGAGTATATCCCCATGGATCTTCCGGTTGGACCAAGCTATGTCGTTGGCCCTGGCGACAATCTTTCGATCGAACTCTGGGGAGGCGTTTCGCAACGGCTGCTCCGCACCGTCGACCGCGAGGGACGCTTGACGCTTCCGGAAACAGGACCGGTCCTGGTGTCCGGGCAAACGCTCGGCGATGTGCAGCAGATGGTACAGCGCACCTTGAGAACACAGTTTCGCGATGTCTCCGCCGACGTGGCGCTGCTTCGGCTGCGCTCAGTGCGGATGTATGTGGTTGGGGATGTCACTTCACCGGGCGCATACGACGTGAGCGCGCTTTCCACTCCGTTGAACGCTCTGTTTGCGGCTGGAGGTGTGACCGCGCGCGGATCTCTCCGGCGGCTTCAGCACTACCGGGGAAAGCAGTTGATCGAAGAGGTCGATGGCTATGACCTGCTGCTCCACGGTATTCGCGGAGAGCTGCAGCGAATCGAGAACGGTGACTCACTGATGGTGCCATCGCTTGGCCCGGTGGTGACTGTGGACGGCATGGTGCGCCGCCCCGCCATCTACGAGTTGCGGAATGAGAAAACCCTGCTCGACGTACTCAACCTTGCCGGAGGAATTCTCCCGGCGGCGGCCCTGCGCCATATCGAAGTGCAGCGTCTGGTCGCGCATGAAAAGCGGACGATGTTGAGCGTCCAAATCACAGACACCAGCGATGCCGAAGCCGTGCGCCAGCAAATGAAACGGTTCGCTGTGCAGGATGGTGACGAGATACATATCTTCCCCATCGCACCCTATAACTCGGAATCGATTTATCTGATTGGCCATGTCTTGCGTCCGGGGCGGTATTCCTACCAACCCGCGATGAAGCTCTCGGACCTGGTGACTTCTTATGCCGACTTGCTTCCAGAACCTTCCACCCGTTACGCGGAAATTATCCGGTTGCATGCGCCGGACTACCGCCCAGTCGTAGAAACTTTTGATCTGGCAGCTGCCCTCGAACATCCTGCGGAGTCGCCTAAATTAGAGCCTCTCGACACGGTACACATTTTCGGACGGTATGACTTCGAGCCCGATCCGGAAGTGTTTATCACCGGAGAGGTTCGCAAGCCGGGGATGTATCGCACGTCAGGCCAGCAGCATTTGCGCGATGCAATTTATCAGGCCGGAGGCGTCACGCCCGATGCCTGGCTCGATTCAGCGCAGCTGTTCCGCCGCCAGAAAGACGGCAGCACGCGCGTGTTCAGCATCAACCTGGGCAGCGCGCTCACGGGAGATCCACTGAATAATCTTCCAGTCCAACCCCGCGACCGGATCCTGGTGCACCGCCAACCAGAGCAGCTTTCGGCTTCCAGTGTGTACATTCGCGGAGATGTAGCCCGGCCCGGCCGCTACCCTCTCGCCGCCAATATGACGGTGTCTGACCTGGTGGGTTCTGCCGGAGGATTGTTGCGCAGCGCCAACCCCGGCGGCGGAGACCTAACGAGTTATGCGATCTCAAATTCATTTGGAGAGCGCCTCATCGCGGGCCATCAGGACCTGAACCTGGCCTCCGCTCTCTCGGGTAAGGACGGACAGAATTTACCACTTCACGACGGCGATGTGTTGACTGTGCCTCAGCAGTCTGGCTGGAACGATGTTGGCGCGTCGGTTACATTGCGCGGCGAAGTTGCCAAGCCGGGTACTTATGGCATCAAGCCCGGCGAACGCCTGAGTTCGCTGCTGCATCGCGCGGGCGGACTGCTGCCGACAGCCAGCCCGCGCGCCGCGGTGTTTGAAAGAGTCGAAGTTCGCGAGCTTCAGCAACAGAGCCGGCAGGAGTTGATCCAGCGGCTCGAGCAGGAGTCGACGGTGGTGAAAACCTCGGCGTCCACTTCAGGGACGGAGGAGGCAGCTTTGCAACAAGCGGCTGTGCAACAACGCGAGCGGGTTTTGGAGGCGCTACGAAAGGCTCCGGTATCAGGGCGGCTGGTCATCCATCTCCGGCCGGACCGCAAAGACTTTGCGGGATCGCCCGAGGATATCGAGCTGCGTGCCGGGGATTCGCTCAACATTCCCAAACAGCCGGGAGCAGTGTTGGTGATCGGACAGGTCTACAACGCAAACGCTCTCACCTACCGGCCCGGCAAGAATGCCAACTGGTATCTCTCGCGCGCAGGTGGCGCAACCCAGCTTGCCAATAAAGGTGGAATCTTCATTATCCGCGCCGACGGTTCGGTCACGAGCAAATCAGACGGCCCCTGGTCCGGCGGCGTGCTCGCGGCGACGATGGGACCAGGCGACATGGTGGTAGTGCCGGAGAAGGCAGTGCTTGGCAGCAGCACGCTGAAGAACGTGCTGGCCGTCGCCCAGATCGCCTCATCGGCCGCGTTGGTCGCAGCGGTCGCAATTCCGTAAGTACCTCGAGATATGACGCTAAGCCGGGAACCCTGCTTCAGCGCAGGAACTTTCTGAACAACTTCGATTGAAGAACATGCTGCACTGCTGCTCACAAATCGCGTTCCCCGTAGAGCCCGCACAGCCAATTGAGGCTGGAGCGTGAAGCTCAGGATTTCTTTCGTGATTCTGACGGCAGTTTTCGCAATGGGACGGGGCAGTGCTCAGACGGATACGCGTCCCGATTTGCCCTTGCCCGCCACAACCACAGAAATGCCCCGCCAGAATCCATTCGCGCTATTGCCCGCTGGAGAAGATCCGGAAAATCGTCTGGGTACGCCCTTCATGGAGCATCTGGCGCTCGACCAGAAACAATTCTGGACCGCACCCTTCCGCATCGACCGGCAAGATGCCCGCGTCTTTTTTCCTTTCGTGGCTTTTACGGGAGCGCTGATCGCGGGCGATTCCTGGATCTCGCGGCAGGTTCCCGGCAGCGCTTCTGAGATTAACCGGAGCAAGAAAATTTCCGACTACGCCACCTATTCGATGATCGGCGCCGCCGGCGCTTCGTACTTCTGGGGACACTTTACGCAGAACGATCATCTGCGGGAAACCGGATTTCTCGCCGGCGAAGCAGCTCTCGACAGCACGGCAGTGGCGTACTTGTTGAAAACGATGACGCAGCGTCCCCGGCCCCTTGCGGATAACGGCAATGGAACGTTCTTTCACGGAGGGGCGTCGTTCCCCTCCGAGCATTCCGCAGTCGCGTGGTCGGTTGCGAGCGTGGTCGCGCATGAATATCCGGGAACGTTGACCAAGATCGGAGCCTACGGCCTCGCCTCGGTAGTGACCTTGACGCGAGTTACGGGCAAGCAACACTTCCCCTCCGACGTTGTCGTGGGCAGCGCTCTCGGTTGGTACTTCGCCCGCCAGGTCTATCGCGCCCATCACGACACAGATATGGGAGGGGCGGGATGGGAAAATGCTGCACCAGCTGCGGAGATAACGGAAGGGCGGTCAAAGCCGGCGAATATGGGCTCGCCCTTTGTGCCGCTCGATAGCTGGGTATACCCCAGCTTCGATCGCCTGATCGCGTTGGGATATGTTCGCTCCGCCATTCAAGGCATGCGTCCATGGACGCGCCTGGAATGTGTCCGGCTGCTCGATGAGGCGGGCGATCTGCTGAACTCCTCCGATGCGGAGTTGGCGGATCGGGGTGCGTTTCAAATTTATGATTCGCTGGCGGAGGAATTTTCACACGAGTCGAGCCTGCTCGAAGGCGAAAAGAACCAAGACCTGCAAGTAGATTCTTTCTACGCGCGTGCCACCGGAGTTTCTGGAGCGCCGCTCACCGATGGATATCACTTTGGCCAGACGATCTTGAACGACTATGGGCGTCCGTTCTCGGAAGGATTCAATGCAGTCGATGGTTTCTCGGGATCGGCTGCCGCGGGGCCGGTTACCGCATATCTCCGTGGGGAGTATCAGCACGCGCCTGCAACGCCTGCCCTTTCGCAGCAAGCGCGCCAGTTCCTTGAAAGCGCCGACTGGAACGGGGCTCCGTTGCTGCCGGAGGCGCCCGATGTCGGCAGCCCGGTCGTGGACCGGTTCCAGCTGCTGGATGCGTATGTCGCGGTAAACATCGAAAACTGGCAGCTATCGTTCGGCAAACAAAGCTTGTGGTGGGGACCAAGCGAGGGTGGTCCCATGATGTTCAGCGATAATGCGGTCCCGGTCACCATGCTGCGAATCGACCGGGTTACGCCCTTTCATCTTCCCTGGCTTTTCGGCCTGATGGGGCCTACGCGCTGGGAATTCTTTCTGGGACGGTTGTCGGGCCACGATTTTGTGTTTGGCTATTCGACCGGGGTGATCGGCCAGTGGGGAGTGCCCTTAAGCGATCAGCCATTTATGGCGGGACAGAAACTTAATTTCAGGCCCACTCCAAATTTTGAATTCGGCATCGACTACACCCGGATCACCGCCGGCGCTGGCCAACCCTTTACCTTCCGGCAGTTCCTGAGGAGTGTGTTCAGCCATGGCAGCGGGCAGCCCGGCAACCTCAGCAATCCTGGGGACGGACAGTCGGGCGTGGACTTCAGCTACAAGATCCCAGGGTTGAGAAGGTGGCTCACGTTTTACGGAGATGCGTTTACCGCGGATGAGTATTCTCCGCTGAATGTTCCCCGCAAGGCCGTGTTTCAAGGGGGAATTTATTTGCCGCGACTGCCGGGTGCGGCAAAACTCGATTTGCGTGTGGAAGGCGGTTCGACGTCTCCTCCGGATTTTCCAACCTGCGATGGCTGCTTCTACTCGAACGACCGCTTCCTGAACGCATACACCAATCAGGGCAACCTGATGGGAAGCTGGGTCGGGCGCGCCAGCCAGGGCGAGCAGGCTTGGAGCACGTATTGGCTCACCTCGCGCAATGCGATTCAGTTCAACTACAGACACCGAAAACTCGACGCGCAGTGGATTCCAAACGGAGGCACGGTCAACGATGCGGGCGTGAAGGCCGATTATTGGTTGGGCAAACAAATGAGGTTGTCCGCTTCGCTGCAGTACGAGAAGTGGCAAATTCCGCTGCTGTCTTCTTCGCTTCATTCCAACCTGACCACTTCAGTGGAACTGGGTTTCTGGCCGCGGAATCTGGGCGCACACAATCGTTGAGGGTCAGCCCAAGCTGGCGATGAAAGGGAAAGTGTCGCAGACTCGAACCGAGACTCAATCGAGGTTTCGTCCGGACGCGCCCCCATATCCCGGTTCTGGGGAAGCCGCGCCACGCAACCCTCCCCGGCCGCAGAAACGCGGAGTTTTCGTGCAGCGACTGCGGTTATTATGGGACGCGCGAACGGCTCTCGGACGCGCCGCCGCCATCGGTCTGCTGGCCGGAACCCTGCTGGCATTCTTCATCCCGAAAAGGTATGAGTCCACCACGCAGTTGATGCCTCCCGATGGCCAGTCGAACTCCGGAATGGCCATGCTGGCGGCCTTGACGGGAAAAGCCGGAGGCGGTTTGGGATCTGTGGCGGGGGATTTGCTGGGGGTAAAAAACTCCGGCGCGCTGTTTATTGGCATTCTCGGCAGCAGTACCGTGCAAGACCGTTTGATTGCGAGGTTCGATCTCAAGAAGGTCTATGGCTGCCGGCTCCAACGTGAGGCCCGGCAGAAGCTGGCGGAAAACACTTTTGCCTATGAGGATCGAAGCAGCGGGATTATCAGTATCACGGCAAGCGATCGCGATCCGCAACGCGCCGCCGCAATTGCCCAGGCTTATATCGAAGAGTTGAATCATTTGGTGGCGGAACTCTCGACTTCAGCCGCCCACCGCGAACGCATCTTTCTGGAAGAAAGGCTGGCGGCGGTAAAGCAAAACCTCGATGAAGCTTCAAAGCAGTTCAGCCAGTTCGCCAGCAAGAACACGGCAATCGACATCAAGGAGCAGGGCAAGGCCATGATCGATGCGGCTGCAGCCTTGATGGGTCAGTCGATCGCCGCCGAATCGGAGCTCCGGGGATTGGAACAGATTTACACCCCCAATAACGTTCGCGTCCGGTCGGTGCAGGCCCGGGTCACTGAGCTGCACGAACAGCTCCAAAAATTGGACGGCAAGCCGGGCCAACCCTCGAACGCCCACGACGAAACGGATTCCCCCTACCCTACCCTGCGCAACCTACCTTTGCTGGGCGTAACCTTCGCGGATTTATATCGCGAGACGAAAGTTCAGGAAACCGTCTACGAAACGCTGACGGAAGAATATGAGATGGCGAAGGTTCAGGAAGCCAAGGAAATGCCGAGCGTCAAAGTTCTCGATCCCGCCAAGGTGCCGGAGCGCCAGTCCTATCCTCCGCGCCTGGTGATCATCACGCTGTGCCTGATGCTTGCGCTCATGGGATCGACCGTGTGGATCCTCGGCAAGGCGCGCTGGGAACAAATCGACGCCCAGGACCCGGGCAAGACGCTAACACGCGAAGTCTTTCATACCGTGAACGCGCGCATGCCGTGGGCGACGCCGAACGGATCACGCTTTCAGGCAATGACTCACCGGGTATGGACGCGGTTCGAGCGGCGATCCGTCACCAATCCAAATCTGCCAGCGGAGCAGGGTCCGATCGAGCCACAAAGTTAATCCCCGAAGTGCAACCCGCTAACAGTTCACGCAACGTTTCCCAACAAAACTTTCGAATTTCAGGAGGCACGATGAAAATACTTATCTTAGGCGGCGACGGATATCTTGGCTGGCCGACCGCGATGTATCTGTCGCGTCACGGGCACCAGGTCGCGGTGCTCGACAACTTCGCTAAAAGACGATGGGAGCTCGAACTGAACGCCGAGCCCCTCATCCCCATTCGGACTCTTCACGACCGGGTCGAGTTGTGGCGAACGGTCGAGGGGCGACAACTGGAATTGTTTGTCGGCGACTTGCGCAACTATGGAGTCGTCGAAGGAGTGCTCGATACCTTTCAGCCGGAGGCGATTGTTCACTATGGCGAGCAGCCATCCGCTCCGTATTCCATGATTGACCATAACCGGTCCGTCTTCACCCAGGTCAACAACATTACTGGAACCCTGAACCTGTTGTGGGCCATTAAAAAACTGAAGCTCGAGTGCCACGTCGTGAAGCTCGGCACCATGGGGGAATATGGCACGCCCAACATCGACATTGAGGAGGGCTTCATCGAAATCAACCACAAAGGCAGAACGGACACGTTGCCGTTCCCCTGCCAGCCCGGATCCTTCTACCATCTGTCGAAGGTTCACGACAGCCACAACATCCGCTTCGCCTGCCGGGCATGGAAATTAGCAGCCACAGATTTGCATCAGGGAGTGGTCTATGGAATCGAGACGGACGAAACGAAAATGGACAATGGCCTCGCCACCGGCTTCCACTATGACGACGTTTTCGGAACCGCCATCAACCGCTTCTGTGTGCAGGCGGCCGCCGGCATTCCGCTGACGGTGTATGGAAAGGGAGGCCAACGCCGGGGCTTCCTGAACATTCGCGATACCTTGCGCTGCGTCGAACTGGCGATTGTGAATCCCGCCCAACCCGGCGAATATCGGGTGTTCAACCAGTTCACCGAAACATTCTCCATCCTGCAACTGGCCGAACTGGTCGCGGATCAGGCACGCAATTTCGGATTGGCTGCGGAAATATTGCATCTGCCGAACCCGCGCGTAGAGCAGGAGCAACACCATTACAATCCGACGCATACTAAACTTCTCGAACTTGGGCTGCAGCCGCGCCTGCTGTCCAACGAACTCATCGACACCATGATGACCACCATACTCGAATATAAGGACCGCATTAAGCAGGAGGTCATTCTGCCCAAAGTGAAGTGGAATGGCGACGAGCAGGAAATGGAAGCACTCAAATTAATGTGGGCGGGCGCTTGACCCGGGATCCAGCCGCTCAGGCGGTGGGTATGGAAATCGGCGAACGAAGATGACTCCCGACATTTACGCGGAATGGCTGCGAAGGCAGGGACACAGGGTGATTCGAACACCCAGTTCCTACTGGCAAAGCGAAGGATGGCGCGTCTATCAAGCTTTCCCTTACCACTGGCTGATCGAGCCTTCGGCAGAGGAGGAACGGGAATTGGTCTCGCGGCACGGCGCTACCGCTCTGCGCTATTCGACGCCGGCTGATCGACTGCCGGAGACCGGCGGTTACCACGTAGTCTTTGCAGGCCCTGACTACGATTTGGAAACGCTCGGTTCCTGGGCGCGAAAAAACGTGCGCCGCGGGCTGCGATCCTGCACGGTTGGCCAGATTCCTTTCTCGCGGTATATCGAGGAAGGATGGGCCTTGCGAGTCGATACCCTGGCGCGGCAGCAACGCCGTGTCCCAGAGACGAAAGATGACTGGCACCGGAAGAACTCTGCCGCCATCGGCCTCGAAGGCTTCGAAGTGTGGGCCGCGGAGGTCGACCATCGACTGGCGGCCACGCTCCTCACCTTCCAGATGGATGGCTGGGGATATATGTTGTACCAGCAATGCCATCGCGATTACTTGCGCGAGCACGCCAACAATGCCCTCAGCTTTGAAGTGACGCAGACGCTGATTCGCAGGCCGAACATCCGGGGAATTTTTTATGGCATGCGCTCGCTCGACGCTCCGGCCAGCGTCGATGAATTCAAGCTGCGCATGGGATACGAAGCGAAGCCGGTCCGTCAGCGCGTGGTGTTCCATCCCAGGTTAGCGCCTTTGGTAAACCGCTTCACGCATCGAGTCGCAAAATCGCTGGTCGCCGTGAATCCAGCCAGCCGCTTCCTGGCGAAAGCGGAAGGAATGCTGCGCCTGGGTCTGGCGAGCCACAGCGCCTCTGCCGCTGAAATCCAGGTGCTCCAGATCAGTCCGAGCCAGGTTAGTCCAGGCCAAGTCAGCCCAAGCCAAGTCAGTCCAAGCCAGTTACGCCGAACCCGTCAGTCTGAGCCCGTCAGTCGCGAATAAATCAATCACGGCTAGAGTCTCTGCGTCGCGGCAACGCGGCGAAACTGCGCTTCACAATTCATGATCAGCCAAACCGAACCGAAAAGCGGCGTTGCGATTCAACCGTTCTTCGCCGGCGAAAAGGAACTACTGGCCGGGCGCGCGCCGCTGATTCGGGACTCGCTCGGTTACCTGATGAGCAAAGTGGTTCCCGGCTTTTTCGGCCTCGTATCCGTTCCCGTATTCGTGCGTCTGATTGGCATTGAGGAATACGGCCGCCTCTACGTGATTCTGCCGGTTTTAATGGCGCTGGGCGGAGCGGGCTCGGGCTGGCTCCAACAGGGCATCTTGCGGTTTCACCCCGCGTCGGAACCAGCACCCGAGTCTGAATCCGCATTCGCACGGGCAGTCACGCTGGGCACCGCCCTGGCGGCATTGGCGCTCGGTCTGGTTCTTCTCCCAATCCTGGGTGTGTTGCGCTATCGCCCCGCCGTATGGGTCATTGTGGAAGCGTATTGTGCCGTGCAACTGATCTACATGGTTTCTCTAACGCGTATGCAGGCGCAGTTGAGACCCCGGGTGGTTCTGAGAAATGAGGCTCTCCGCTCCGTGGCAGGGTTTGTTTTCCCCGTCTGCTTGATAGTGGCGCTCGGTCACGGAGCTTTTCCCCTCGTAATTCTGGGACTGGCCCTCGGATATCTGCTGCCTTTGCTGTTCGCCAGTGGAGGCTCACACGCGCTGTTGAGAGCCGGCCTCTCTGAGGTTGGCGCAGGTTCCGAAGCCAGAAGTATTCTCGGCCAGCTGTGGCGTTTCGGCTGGGCGGTTGGGCTTTGGTTGATGCTGTGTCAGGCGCTCCCCGTGGTGGGGCGGTCGGCCATTCAGAGATATGCGGGATATGCCCAGGCAGGCATTTATGCGTCCCTCTACGAACTCGCCGTGCGCTCCTTCTCGCTGTTCGCGTCTCCCGTTCTCCAGGCCGCACACCCGCGAATCATGCGCTATTGGAATCTGGGCGACTTTTCGGCAGCGCGGCGCACGATCGGACATGCCATTCGAATGCAGGTTCTGATGTTCATTCCAGTTGAGATCGCCGGAATCCTGTTTTCCGTTCCGCTCACAAAGCTGGCTCTCGGGCCGGGCCATCCCGTCTCGGCATCGCTCTTGCCCCTGTTGATGCTGGGGGGATTTCTCTGGCAGATTGCGCTTCTCGTGCATAAGCCTCTCGAGATCATGCAGCGGACCAAGACCATGCTCTGCGGAATGTTGGTTGTGGTGCTCATCGAATCCGCGGGCAATTATTTATTGGTTCCGCGCTATGGCGTGAAGGCCGTCGTGTACGTATTCGTCTCGGGCGCACTCGCCTACATCGCTTTCGTGGCGCTGCAGACCATGAGGTTGCGAGCACACATCGAGCTGCAGCGACCTGAATCGGAAAATTATCGGAACGCTGGCACGTCCAAGGCATTCTGACCCGGCAGCCTGAATTTGTTTTTTTCGAACACGCCATGTCGAAAGGCTACTATCTAGCGCTGATGCTTCTGGTGGGAGCCTACCTGCCGTCATCTCTACATGGCACCACCTCCTACGCCATGATCGCTCTCGGCTATGCGTGCGCGCTGTGCCTGCTGTGCTACGGGGCATGGAAGTTCGGCGCCTCTGAGGTTGCAGTTGTTTGCGGCCTCCTGATCTTGACGACGTTGGCGGCGTGTACGCTCTTCGGATCGCTGACCACGATCAGGCTGGAAAAAGTTGGCATCTTCGGAACCATGGCAATGATGCTCTGTCTCCGGTTCAGGGGAGAACGAGTAGGGTCCAATGCGCTTCTGATTGTGAGCACCATCAACATTGCGATCGGCATCGGCATCATCGCTGGCATTGAACCGGTCGTGCTTTGGGTCGAGCGTTTTTATTCCGCGTTTTTCGATGGCCTTGTGCCCTCCATGCTCGACCTGCACAAGCCAGTCCTCTCCTACGGCACTCATTCGATTGCAGCGTTTTTTCTTTATATGTTTTATTGGCTCAACTTCAGGACATTCCAAGTAACTGGCCGGCGGCTCAATCTTGCCTGCGCAATCGTTCACGCGCTTCTGTGTGCGGCCCTGCTTTCGCACGCATCCTTTGGATTCGCTGCCCTCGCGTTTAGTGAGATGGGGTGGCATGCGCTCAGCCGCTCGAGGTACGTAACGATTGCAAGCGTGCTCGCCCTCGCAGCCCTGATGCCTGTCGTGATTCGTGCCTTTGACCCGAAGACCTCCGGGTGGAATGCCATTCAAGATGTGGCGAAGGACTACGTCGTCTACACCTGGGTAGATAAGGAGGGCGGCCTGCTAGCCCGCTATGGCGCGGGCGGGGATCTGGCGGAACCTGTCGCCTACATCGCGAATCATCCCCTTCGGCCCATTGGGCTGAGTTCCAGCGAGAAGTATGTCCTGGTCGATTCTGGTCCGGTCGAGTACATGATGCGAGGTTCTCTTCTCCTGGTCATCCTGATTTATGGCGGGCTGTGGTACTTCCTTCGCGCGCATTTACAGCTGTGGGATGCCTTGAGAATGATGCTGTGCGTCCTGGTGATGGAGACGGGATTCAGCGTCCTGCTTTACCAGCGGACGGCCCTATTGTTGCCTGCCTTCGTTCTCTATTTGAGCGGATTGGATGTCAGATCTTCGTCGGATAAGGGCTTAGGCGGAAAGAAATGGAATCTATCCCACGCCCCGGCGTAGCTCGCCCGGGTCTCAGGAATCGGCTGCTATGACTTCCGTACTCATCATTACCGTTAACTACAAGGGCGGGGATGCCACCGAACGCTTTCTGAAGAGCGCATCGGAACTGGACGGCTGGGATGAGTCGCATCTCATCGTAGTGGAAAATGGCTCGAACGACGGCTCTGCCGACAAACTGCGGCCGCTCGTCGGCGAATTCGCCAACGTCGAATTGCTGGAGTCAGAGGGGAACCGCGGTTATTTTGGGGCAGCTCACTGGGCGCTTGAGCACTATCTGGCGCGAGCGCAGAAACCGGACTGGGTAATCATCTGCAATAACGATGTCGTCTTCGATGACCCGCAATTTCTGGCGAAACTTGCGCAGCGCGACATTGCTGGCGCGCAAGTCATCGCCCCGGCAATTATTGCGCGGCCTACAGGCATCGATTGCAATCCCTTTATGCGGACCAGGCCGTCGTGGTTCAAATTGCTGCGCTGCCGGTTCTGGCAGTCGAATTACTACCTGATGTGGATCAAGCAGTGGCTCTCACCCTACGTGCGGACCGCCCGCCATCATCTGAATTTCTGGCCCCCGTCCCTTGCGGCCACGCGCACAGACGTGTACGCGCCGCATGGCGCCTTCCTCATCTTCAGCCGATCCTATTTCGAGGCGGGCGGTTACATTGACGCCGGTTTCTTTCTGTATGCGGAGGAATTTTCCGTGGCTGAGATCTGCCGGCAATTGCAGTTGCGTGTGGTCCACGATCCCGGTCTGCGGGTATGGCATAACGCACACGGGGTGACCGGCCGAATGTGCAATCGGACAACGTTTGAGTACGGCAGGCAGGGTTTCAGCTACGCGCTGCGCAAGTATTTCCGGGTACCGAAACCTGTAAAGTCATCGCCGCCGCCGGGCAACTCTGCAATTGCGCCGGCGGACAATTCTGCTCGAGATTGAGGCATGGGAGGATCTTTGCGCTGGGAAACGATAATTCTATTGGTCGCATTCGCCGCACTCGCCTACACCTGGCTGGGGTATCCGGCAATGCTGTGGACTTTGAGGCGGATCTCCGGAAGGCCGCCCGCGAGAGAAAAATGCCAGCCGGATTTCTCCATTATCGTCGCGGCCTACAACGAAGAAGCGCGCATCGCGGCGAAGCTCGAGGACTGCCTGGCACTCGAGTATCCGGCAGACCAGGTGGAGATTCTGGTTGCCTCCGACGGCTCGACCGATCGCACGGAGACTATTGTCGAAGAATTTGCCCGGCAGGATGCCCGCGTCCGACTGCTGAAAAGCGCCGGCCGGGCCGGCAAAAGCGGCGTTCAAAATCTGGCCGCGGCGGAGGCGAGAGGTGAAATCCTTTTGTTCACGGACACGGAAACCACCACGCGAGCAACCCTGCTGCGGCAGATCGGGGAAGACTTTGCCGATCCTCGAGTCGGCATGGTCGCGCCCACGGTTCACTTTGGGAGGCGAGACGGCGCCGTTTCGAAAGGCCAGGGAGCGTACTGGCGCTTTGAGCTGACCTTGCGGCAGTGGGAATCGGATCTTGGAATTCTGGCCACGGCCAGCGGCGCAGCGTTTGCCATGCGTCGCACTCTGTTTCGTCCGATTGCTCCTCAGTACGGCGACGATTGCGTCCTCCCCCTCGATGTGCGCTTGCAGGGATTCAAAGTGCTGCAGGATGCGCGCATTGTGGTGTTTGACGAGATGCCGAACTCCATCGGCGGCGAACTCCGCGCCCGGGTGCGCATGACGGCGCGCAACTGGACGGGCATCCTAAGCCGCCCCGGCCTGCTGAATTTCCTGCGCTATCCCGGAACTGCGTGGGGGCTCGTCTCCCACAAGTTTCTCCGGTGGATGACGCCTTTTTTTCTGGCGGCGACGTTCGTGATGAGCCTTCTGCTGGCGGCAAGAGGACGGATGGGGCTGGTCGTCTTCCTCCTGCAAAGTTGTTTTTATGTGGCGTCTGCCGTGGGCTGGCGCCAGTCGCGCAAGCGGGCGTGCGCGCGCATCTTTGGATATCCTTTCGCATTTTGCCTGGCGAACTTGGGATTTTTCCTCGGCCTAGTCCGGTGCCTTCGCGGCCACAGCGTGGTCGCCTACAAGTGAGGTTTCAATCAGCATGAACACTTTTGCGGAGCCCATGCAAGCATCCACTGGAACCCTGAGTTGTCCCTTGTGCCTGGAAACGGGACAGCGAAACCTTGCCGAATTCAACGGCAAATTCCTCAGAAAATGTCTTCACTGTGGCGGACGTTATCTATTTCCTCAGCCATCTCCCGCCGAGTTGTTGGCACATTTCCAGACGGGTGAGGCGGATGAGAAAGAGCTGGAAGGCAAATTTGAATCGAATCGAGAGAACGTGCTGTCGCGGGTTGCGGATTACATTCAGCAAAGGCGGCAGCGCGGAACGATCCTCGACGTGGGCTGCGCTACAGGCCTGTTCCTCGCTCGCTTTCTGCAAAACCCTGGGTGGGATGCCTGGGGATTGGAGCTTGCTTCGGCCTCTGCGCAAAAGGCTTCCGAGCGAGGGGTTCGGATTTTTCGCGGAGATATTCACTCAGCGCGTTTCGCCGAGAATTCCTTCGATGTCGTCAGCGTTTTGGACGCTTTCTATTACTTCCCGGAACCTCATCGGGAATTAGCTGAAGTGCACCGCGTTCTAAGGCCGGACGGCATGCTGGTACTCGAACTGCCTTTGGCCACCGCCCGCATCTGGCGTACCTCGAAGGCTCTCGGCAGGCTGGTGAGCGGGAGCCGGCGGCCGCTGCTGCAGAGCAGCGATCATCTTTTTTATTTCACCCCCAAATCGGTGGCGATGCTGCTGCAGCGGTCCGGGTTCCAGGTCGAAGACATGCGTCCGCTACCTGGAAACCGGCAGGCGCACTTGCCACGAGACTTCGCCATGCGGGCCTATTCTCTGGCGTCGTCGCTGCTGCACCGTGCATCGGGAGCAAACATCTTTCTCGGCCCGCGATTCCTCGTTGCAGCCACAAAGATTTCCTAATTCTCAAGCGCCGGCATGCGTCAATTCGCCGCGATCTGTCGAGCGGTGCAAATAATAGCCAACGTCTATTCCAAATGGAGAACGATACGTGAGAAAAACGTTCCTGCCGTTTTCTCCCCCGCTGATCGGCGAAGAAGAGATTGCCGAAGTCGTCGACACGCTGCGCTCGGATTGGATCACGACCGGGCCCAAAGTGAAGCGGTTCGAGCAGGAATTCGCCGCTTTCATCGGCGCTCCCGAGGCCTTCGCGCTAAGCTCCTGCACCGCAGCCCTGCACCTCTCGTTGCTCGCACTCGGAATCGGCCCGGGAGATGCCGTCATCACGAGCCCCCTCACTTTTTGCTCGGGAGTACATGTCGTCGAACATGTCGGTGCCCGGCCGGTGTTGGTGGATGTTGAAGCGGACACACTCAATTTGGATCCGCGAAAACTTCGCCACGCGATCGAGGCCGCGCAGAAGAATTTAGGCGTGCACGTGAAAGCGATCATGCCGGTTCACCTTTACGGCCATCCTTGTGACCTCGACGCCATTCTCGAAATTGCCGCCGAGTACAAGTTAGCCGTGATCGAGGACGCGGCGCACTCTTTGCCTGCTCGATACAGGGGACGAATGATCGGGTCGATGGCGGCTTCGGCAAAGGTTCCACTGCTGACCTGTTTTTCTTTCTACGCCACCAAGAACCTGACGACGGCCGAAGGCGGCATGCTGGTCGCACCTCGCGATTTGCTCGAAGAAGCCCGCTTGTGGGGACTTCACGGCATGAACCGCGATGCCTGGAAGCGATATGGATCGGAGGGATCGTGGCACTACGAAGTGGTTCGCCCGGGATACAAGTACAACTTGACCGACATGCAGGCGGCGCTGGGGTTGCACCAGCTCCGCAAATTACCTGGCTTCCACGCCCGCCGTCGCCAGATTGTTGAGCGCTACAACAGCGCGTTTCGCAGCTACCCGGAATTATGCGAGCCGACCGAGCGCGACGACGTAGGTCATGCCTGGCATCTCTATGTGCTTCGATTGGATCCAGAGGGACTGGAACTTACACGGAATCAATTCATCTCCGAATTGCATGAGCGCAAAATCGGCTGCTCGGTGCATTTCATTCCGATTCATCTGCATGCTTACTATCGCGACAAATACCGGTACCGGCCGGAAGACTTCCCCGTCGCCAACCGGGAATATCAGCGAGTAGTATCTCTGCCCTTGTCGCCGCGGATGACCGATCAGGATGCCGATGACGTGATCGAAGCCGTCGCCGGCTTGGTGCAGAGGCACATGCGAAAGGCAAGACCGGCTCTACGGCTGCGTGCCGTGGCGCCTTAAGGGACACGACTTCTGCGAGAACTTCTTTGTTACAGAGCGTGAGCACGATAACAAGACACTCTGCGAGGTATGCGTTCGACGTCGTCGCCGCGGCCATCGGGCTGATCTTGCTATCGCCTCTGCTGGCGCTGATTGCGCTTGCCATCAAACTCGATGATGGAGAGGCAGTTTTCTATTCACAGGCTCGGGTGGGAAAAGATTTCCGCATATTCAAGTTGGTGAAATTCCGGAGCATGGCTCCGGGGGCCGATCGGTCCAGTCTGCTGACTGCGCCGGCGGACTCGCGGCTCACGCGGGTCGGGTGCTTTCTTCGAAGGTACAAACTCGATGAGTTGCCGCAATTGTTCAACGTGATGAAGGGAGAAATGCAACTTGTCGGCCCCCGGCCGGAAGTCGAGCGCTACGTGTACTTGTTTCGCGCCGACTATTCCGCACTTCTTCAGGAGCCGCCAGGAATTACCGATCCAGCTTCAATCTCTTATCGCAACGAAGAGAAGCTGTTTCACGCTGACCAGACCGAAGAGCAGTATGTTTCGCAAATCCTGCCTGACAAGTTGAGGATCTCGCTGGAATACCAGAAACAACGGAATTTCTTCTCCGATATCCGCACCGTGCTGGAAACATTGTTCCCCTCGCAGACCCGGTGTGAAGTCAGGGACATTCACAAGGAAGATTCCTCACGGAGCGAAATCCGCGACTGAGGGTCTGACGGCAAGGAACGCTCGTCACCAGGGTCGCGAGTCCAGTTCATAAGCGGCAAGCGGTCCACCGCCAATATTTCATTCCAGATCGTTCCCGAGTTACATCGCCGCCAATTCACGACACAGAACGAAAGGACAGTTCATGCGCACGATCCACGACAAAATGTCGCATCTGTTGTTGCGACGTAGACCATGGTTCATCGCTATATTTCAAGCCTGCCTGGTGGCATGCTCGCTTCTCCTGGCGTGGTTGCTGAGGTTCGACTTCACATTGCCGGATCGCCGCATTCTGCTTTCCGCGCTCCCCTTGTTGGTTCTCGCCCGGCTCGCGGGCATGGCATCGTTCGGTTTATTTCGCGGCTGGTGGAAGTACGCCGGGATTAGCGACGGCATCGACATCATCAAGGCGGTGGGAACAGGATCGGTCCTCTTTCTTCTTGCCACGCGCTACCTCTTCGTCGGCGAATCCCTGCCTCGGGCGGTTTACGTGTTGGAGGCGATGCTGACAACGGGATTGCTCGCGGGTGTGCGCCTGCTCACCCGTGTGTTGGCCGGCTCGATGCGTGCAGATGTCTCTACTTGTAAGCGAGTGATTCTGATTGGAGCAGGATCTGCGGCGCAATCGGTCCTGCAGGAAATCCGGCTGCCGGGAAGCGGGTATGAAGCTGTGGGCTGCCTGGATGATGATCCTTCGAAGCGTGGAGTGCGCATTAACAATGTCGCGGTGCTCGGCACCGTGGATGAACTGCCGGGCGTGCTGTCGTCCCAATCGGCGGACGAGGTGCTGATAGCCGTTCCCTCGGCCACTGGCGCGCAGATGCGCCGATTTGTAGATATCTGCAATCGCGAGCATATTCGTTTCAAAACAGTTCCAGCGCTCAAGGACATCATTGCCGGCGAGGTGATCGTCAGTCAGCTGCGCGAAGTCCGTTTCGAAGATCTGCTGGGGCGCGATCCCATTCAGATTAACCTGGAGTCGGTACGAAACGAAATAAGCGGACGAACGGTGGTTGTGACCGGAGCGGCTGGCTCGATCGGGTCTGAGCTATGCCGCCAACTGCTCGAGTGCAACCCCGCCACTCTGGTGTGCTTCGATCAAAGCGAAACAGGGTTGTTTTTTCTTCGCCGGGATCTCGATAAACCTGCGAATGGCACTCGAGTCGCAATTTGTGTGGTCGATATCACCGATATGGAAAGGATTCGGAAGCTCTTCTCCGAGTTTTCGCCGGACATCATCTTTCACGCCGCGGCTTACAAGCATGTGCCTCTGATGGAATCGAACGTTCAGGAGGCGGTCAAGAACAACGTGCTCGGCCTTGTGGGGTTGTTGGATTTGGCGGAAGAATCCGGATGCGGAAATTTCGTGTTGATTTCATCCGACAAGGCTGTGAATCCAACCAACGTCATGGGTGCGACGAAACGAATCTGCGAATTGGTGCTCTCCTCTCGTCCGCCAAACGGCATGCGATGTGTGTCCGTGCGATTCGGAAATGTTCTGGGGTCGAGCGGAAGTGTGATCCCGGTGCTGAAAGAACAGCTGCACAAGAATGAACCGTTAACCGTCACTCATCCTGAGATGACGCGCTTTTTCATGACGACGCGCGAGGCCGTGACGCTGGTCTTGCAGGCATTTGCCATCGGAGATCATCGCGACATCCTGGTGCTGGATATGGGCGAACCCGTGCGCATCTTGGATCTGGCTCGCACCCTGATACGGCTTTCTGGAAAGTTCGAACCCGATGTGGAAATTCAGTTCACGGGGTTGCGCGAAGGCGAAAAACTCCACGAAGAACTTTTCTACAAAAATGAACAGGTAATCTCCACGGCATTCAAGAAGATTAAGCGAACCAGCGCGCCCATCAAAGACTGGAACGAGTTGCGCCTTCAACTTGAACAGCTTCGCGCTTCCATGACGATCGACGGCGCCGCTCCGATTCGCGCCGGCATCAAGCGGATTGTGCCGGAATATGTCTATCAGGCTGAGAGCACACGTCACAATCGCCAGCCTGTGGTGCACGAAGTCTACGTCGAGAAAGGTTCTTCTTTGGTGAAGTAGGTAACCCACCTCTCCAACGACTCGCGACAACCAAACCGTACTCCGCTTTCTTGCCCCACCCGCCGCGGAGAAGCGCCCGACTCACCCGGCAGATTCCGCAGTGAACCCCAGAAATACCAAATTCTTGCCCGCAGGTTAAGCGGCAGTCGTGTGCGCATCTGCGCTGACCCAGTACGTAACAGTCAGATTTCGCCACGCCTATTCTGACCGAGTTAGAAAGACAGTTGTGCCCTCGAAATCGCCTCAAATCCAGTGCGGGCCCACGAATCCAGGTTGTGAATTCTTTCAGTGTTGCCGAAGGAGAGAGTGTGAGTGAAACCACAGAACAACAGAAGCTGAAATTGCACACAGATGATTGGAGGCTCCTCGATCATGTGCTTGCTCCAGCTGAGAACTGGACCGCCGAGCAGGTTCTGCATTGGGCTTATGAGACCTTCGGCCAGGATGTGGCCATTGCGTCGGCTTTCGGACCGGAGGGAATTGTGGTGATCGACATTGCCGCGCGTGTCTGGCCACGTGTGCGCGTCTTCGTTCTCGATACGTCTTTCCTCTTTCCAGAAACTTACCGGCTGATCGAGCAAGTAGAGCAACGCTATGGAATTGAAGTAGAGCGAGTGCTTCCCTCTTTGTCTCCAGAGGAACAAGCTCAAACTCACGGATCGGAACTCTGGACCAGCGATCCCGATCTCTGCTGCCGGATTCGGAAGGTGGAACCGCTGGAGAGAAAACTCGCGCATCTAAAAGCATGGGTCACGGCCATTCGCCGCGAACAAACCCCCGCCCGGGCGGATGCCAGAAAGGTTGAATGGGATCCAACCTTGAGGGTTGCGAAGATCAATGCCATCGCCGACTGGACCCACGATGATGTATGGAACTATCTGCGCGCCCGAGATTTGCCTTATAACCCGCTCCATGATCGCAATTATCCCAGCGTAGGATGCACGCACTGCACGCGGGCCATCCAACCGGGAGAAGCTCCCCGCTCAGGGCGCTGGCCTGGATTCGAAAAGCGCGAGTGCGGCATTCATTCCCGTCGCGGAGAACGTGGATAGGCGCCAGCTTTAAACTTCCCGCCCGCGCCTCGCGGGCGTCCGTACCTTCAATTCCCTTGTGCCGCAGCGCCCGCCGCGGCCTCCCCATAGTAGTAGCTCCCTTCCTTACTGTTACGAATCATCCTCAGCACGATCAATGGGGTAGGTGTGCCCCGCGCCTCCGTAGTGCGCTATTTTGGATGGAAGTAGCGCACTCCCAACCCAACGCAAACCCTTGACAATCGCCGGGTCTCGTCTACAATTGCGTGACTGATCGGCGTGCTTGTCTGTAGTATTTCGATTTTCCAGCTAAGGAAGTTTTAGTGCTAGAGAGCTGACTCCCCCTTCTCCTCTCTCGCACGGGGCCCGGGTTTTGCAATAAACAATTCAAGATAGCGGTGGCTCTTGATGCGGAACGGTCCAGGACTGTGTCGTTCGTGGCTCCTCGCTTGCTTCGTAGCATTCGTTACGCTGCCGGCGCTCGCCCAGACGGTGACTGTCAGTCCCACCAGCGTTGCATTCGGAAATCAGGTGCAGGGAACAACCAGTTCAGTGCACAAAGTGACGCTGAAGAATGGCCAAAGCTCAGCCGTCACGATTACAAGCATCACTGCGAGCTTGTCGGATTACTCTGAAACCAACAACTGTCCGGTCAGCCCGGCAACTCTGGCCACAGCGGCGAGTTGTACGATTTCGATCGCCTTTACGCCCGGCGCTCTGGGGGCGCGCAACGCCACTCTGACTGTGGTCGATAGTGGGGGTTCGAGTCCGCAACTCGTAACGCTTACCGGTACCGGGACGGCGCCCTCTCTGGTGTCGATTGCAGTCACCCCAGCATCGCCTTCCGTAGCAGCGGGCTACACGCAGCAATTCTCCGCGACCGGAACTTACAGCAATGGCACTACTCAGAATCTGACCAGCACGGCAACTTGGACTTCATCGGCGACGTCGATTGCAACGGTAAGCAGCGCCGGATTGGCCACGAGCATAGCGCAAGGGACTGCGACGATCACCGCCAAGTCGGGGACGATCAGCGGTTCCGCCACGTTAACCGTCACTGCCGCGGTGCTGACTTCGATTTCAGTTACCCCTGCCACAGCGTCAGTTGCTGCGGGTTACACTCAGCAATACACGGCGACAGGAACCTACAGCAACGGCACCACGCAGAACCTGACCACCACTGCAACCTGGACTTCCTCAGCGAAATCGATTGCGACCATAAGCAGCGGCGGTTTGGCCACGAGCGTGGCAAAGGGAAACACGACCATCACAGCTAAGTCAGGGACGATCAGCGGCTCGGCCACGTTGACGGTCACGGCCGCCGTGCTGACTTCGATCTCCGTCACTCCCGCCACAGCTTCTGTAGCGGCCGGCTACACGCAGCAATTCACAGCGACCGGAACTTACAGCAACGGCAGCACCCAAACCCTGACCAGCACGGCAACGTGGACTTCCTCGGCCACCTCAATCGCCACCATCAGCGGCAGCGGTTTGGCAACCAGCGTGGCGCAGGGAACCGCGACTATCACAGCCACTTCGGGCACGATCAGCGGTTCCGCCACGTTGACGGTCACGGCCGCCGTGTTGACTTCAATTTCGGTTACTCCCGCCACAGCTTCGATTGCGGCTGGCTACACTCAGCAATTCGTCGCCACCGGAACCTACAGCAACGGCACCACACAGACGCTGACCTCGACCTCAACCTGGACCTCCTCGGCGATTTCGATTGCCACGGTCAGCACCGGCGGACTTGCCACGAGTTTAGCGCCGGGAAGCACAACCATCACCGCTACTTCGGGCGCGATCAGCGGTTCGGCCACCTTAACCGTCACGGCAGCCGTGTTGACTTCGATTTCGATTACTCCCGCCACGGCTTCGATTGCGGCTGGCTACGCGCAGCAATTCACCGCGACCGGAACTTACAGCAACGGCACCACGCAGACCCTGACCTCAACCGCAACCTGGACCTCTTCAGCGAAATCGATTGCAACCATCAACAGCAGTGGCTTGGCTACGAGCGTGGCAAAGGGAAACACGACCATCACAGCTAAATCAGGGACGATCAGCGGCACGGCCACATTAACGGTCACGGCCGCCGTGCTCACTTCGATCTCTGTCGCTCCCGCAACAGCGTCTGTCGCGGCCGGCTACACGCAGCAGTTCACCGCGACCGGAACTTACAGTAATGGCACCACGCAAACGCTGACGAGCACCGCAACTTGGACTTCCTCATCAACCTCAATCGCTACAATCAGCAGCAGCGGCTTGGCGACAAGCGTGGCGCAAGGAACCGCAACGATCACGGCAACTTCGGGCGCGATCACCGGTTCGGCAACCTTAGCCGTCACGGCAGCGGCGTTGATCTCGATTTCGGTCACTCCCGCGACGGCGTCGGTTGCGGCTGGCAACACGCAACAGTTCACCGCAACCGGAACTTACAGCAATGGCACCACGCAGAGTCTGACAACAACCGCGACCTGGACTTCATCGGCCACGTCCATTGCGACGGTGAATAGCAGTGGACTAGCTACGAGCCTGGCGCAGGGAAGCGCCACCATTACGGCCAAGTCAGGATCGATCAGCGGTTCGGCCGCGTTGACCGTCACGGCTGCAGTGTTGACTTCGATTTCTGTAACTCCCAACGCACCCTCGGTATCCGCAGGCTACACACAGCAATTCACCGCCACTGGGACTTACAGCAACGGCACCACGCAGACCCTCACGAGTTCCGTGACCTGGAGTTCCTCGCCAACAACGATTGCAACCATCAGCGGTAGCGGGTTAGCAACAAGCGTGGCTCAAGGAACCGCGACGATAACGGCGACTTCGGGGACGATCAGCGGTTCGGCCACGCTGACGGTGACAGCTCCTGTGCTGACTTCGATTTCCGTTACTCCCGCAACCGCGACAGTGGCGGCAGGTGACACACAGCAGTTCACCGCGACCGGAACCTACAGCGATGGCAGCACGCAGAATCTGACGAGCACAGCGAGTTGGAGTTCGTCTCAGACTTCGATGGCGACAGTTACCGCAGGTGGTCTGGCGAATGGCGTGACGGTAGGCACGGCTACCATCACGGCTACCTCAGGGACGGTCACCGCTTCGGCCACGCTCAATGTTGTAACGGCCGTTCTGGTATCGATTGCCGTGACGCCGAGCAATCCATCGTTTGCTTTGGGCACAACCCAAGCCTTGGTTGCGACCGGAACCTTCAGCGATGGCAGCACGCTGGTGCTGACCACCGCCAGTTGGACCACGACCAACAGCAACATCGCAACCGTCAGCAATCAAGGAGTGGCCAGCAGCGCGGCCTTAGGCAGCACCACGGTGACAGCCACTTCCGGCACGATCAGTGGATCGACCACGCTCACCATCACTCCTGCAGTGCTGGTTTCGATTGCGGTGACGCCGGCGATTCCCACGATTCCTCTGGGCACGACAGAAGCGTTCACTGCCACGGGCACTTATACCGATGGCAGCACGCAAAACATTACCGACACAGTGCAGTGGAGTTCGGATACGCCAAGTGTCGCGACCATCAACAATACTGCTCCGACGCAAGGTTTAGCCAGCAGCCTGGAGGAAGGCAGCGCAAACATCACGGCGACAACCGGCTCCATCAGCGGATCGACCGCTGTGACCGTAACTGCGGCTACGCTGGTGTCGATCACACTGACTCCGGCCACGCCGTCGATCGCGTTGGGCACGACGCAGCAGT